>Ga0209367_1001478_pt1 | contig 29005 bp, 19 predicted proteins | sample WorMetLIZISLAND2_FD_187412 | JGI IMG/M metagenome (GOLD analysis project Ga0209367, IMG submission 187412) | Marine gutless worms symbiont microbial communities from Max Planck institute for Marine Microbiology, Germany - Olavius geniculatus... ...
TCCATTGGACTCAGCGAAAAGTCTCAGCGAAATCACTTCACTTTTTGACTTTAGTAGGTACTTAGACCGAAGTTTAGACTCAGCGAAAGTCTCAGCGAAAGTCTAAGTCAAAAAGTGAAGTGACCCAATGTATCTTATGAGCTGCATAACGTCAAAGTTTCAAAGTTGCGTGGGTCATCACAAAGCACAAGCTGTGCTGTGAGTTTGGTGTGAAGAAGATCACTATGTGGGCCTAGTATTATAATAAATCTAGGGATTAAGTGTTATTTTTTAGTTTCTCATTTTTCCCTCTTCATTTTTTCTCATCTGCTTTTTTCGATTACTTTAATTTTTTTACTTTCCACTATAAGCATTTAGAGTTGTGCCTTCAAAAATGTGGAGCTTACATTATTCTAAACCTCTGCCATCCTGTGAGTGTTCCTAAATATCATTTTGTTGTCTGATTGTTAATGGCAGCAGTTGATGTGTCCAGGGTCCAGAGTCTAATCAAACTAGTCAGAGTACATCAGTTGTGTTCAATGGCTCGAAGAAGGAGCAGTTCACGCCAACAAATGGTTTTAAGTCATTGCATCGCAAGCTGAAGACGAATTGGAAAGTGGCTGTGTGAGTAGCCCTGTCACTTTAAATGGCTAAAACTTTGTTTTGTATTGAGTTGCACTCTCCAGTGACATGTCATATTCTAAAACAGCAGTCAGCACTTTAGTTGCTGCATCATGAAATAGTGTGGCTCTGATGCTCGTTGCATCTGGGTGATACTCCCATACAGGAAAGGGATTGTCTCTCCCCCATCTTCTCCCTTTTGGTGTGCATTTATCATTCGGCTTTTAGAGCTTTTGTGGCCGTTGGTTGGATGAAAGGTTTAAGTAAGCTTACACTAACGTGTATATTGCAAATTTTGTAATGTGATGTGATAACATGCAATGATTGGTTTTAAATGTTGTAACTGTAGTAACAAGGACACCATTAGCAGTGATGTGCTTGCATCTGCCAAAGTGTTTGTCATTGCTGGCTCAAGAGAAATGTTTACTGCCAGTGAGGTCAGATATGTTACGACACATTAATGTTCTACTGTGCATTTCTTTTTGCATTACTATACTGGCTTAGCTTAGGGGTAATGTGGTTACATTCAGTTGGGCTAATATTGAGATAGTAACTCTTCGCAGTTAGATTTTCAAGTAAAAATTTAAGATTAAAACTGTATATAGCTTGTGATGGAATCTAACAGCTACAGGCATCACCTGTCATGTGAGGTCACACAACACGGGTGAATGTGCTCTGCCTTAACTGCATTTTTGCAGCCTGGTACTTGATTTACCTACCCAGGAGGGACGGAAGGCTGAGTTGATCTTGGTCGTTGGTTATACACAAAGATGGTTTACCTGTTTGCAGCCATCTAAGTGGTAACCACTCATTGTCGAGCCACACAGCATGAGATGTGTTGTGTGTGTTTAGTTTGACGTGATTAAGCGGTACGTTGACGCTGGTGGCAGTTTGCTGGTTCTCATGAGCGAAGGCGGCGAGTCTCGATCTCAGACTAATATTAACTACCTGCTGGAACAATATGGCATTTCAGTCAATAGTGGTCAGCTACATTTTCATATGCCTTTTGCTTGTTGCTTCCAACTATAGCCTCATAACAGCCAAGATGTGGATAAAGATTTAATTCTAACTAGAAATTTGGGCAAAGCCCAATGTGTCTGCCAGGCGCCCTAGGTCCGATTGGGATAAAATTATATAATCTCTGGTGTTAGTGGACCAAAGTTCACCCAAAATTTTTTATTCACCATGGAATTAGTTGTAGTTGATAATGCTTTTTACCGCTTGTCGATACCTCTATTCGTTCCAGAGATATTTGTGGTCAAACTCGAAAGTTGTAAATCGCACCAATTTTTGAACGTGTTTTGCCCTCCCAAATTTTAAGGAGGCAGTGCCCCCAAAAGTTGAACCCGTGTTATCACCCCCATCTAGCAGCACGTCACGTGGCAAAGTTTCATGAAGCTACTCCCCCTGGCTCCAAAGTTCTTGCGGCTAATACGCTACATTTTAAGCAAATTTTTGACCCCCCTTTGAAAAAAATTGTAAGGGGGACCCCATCCTCGTTGGGAGGTGCACTAGTAAGACTTGATCATTCTCTAACGCTTGTAAAAATTTAGGGATGCAGCATCCCTTAAAGGCCTAAATATGGTCTCCCAAAAAAGTCAATTTGGGTGGGTTTGATTTCACCGTTTAATCTCCCTGATTAGTGGCCCCAAAAGTTGTACCCGTGTTATCACCCCCATCTAGCAGCACATCACAAGGCAAAGTGTCATGAAGCTACTCTCCCTGGCTCCAAAGTTTTTGCGGCTAATATGCTACTAATCACCAAACTTTTTTCGCCCAATGCGGGAGGAATCGCCATACATAGTGTACTTGTCCGATTTTGAATATCATCATTCGTTCTGGAGATATTTGCTGCCGAACTTTGAAGTCATCTGAAATCGGGCCACATTTTGCATGTTTTTGGCCTGTAAAATTTTTTGGGAATGAGCCCCCAAAATTTTGGACCGGCATTATAAAATTCAGCCTAGTACTGACTATCGTGCAAAATTTCATGTTGATCGGCAGATGCATCTTGGAGGTTTCGCGTTGAAAAAAAATTTTTTTTAATAAGACATTTGCAGTAAAACATAGGCTCGCTTTGCAAGCTATTGCTTTCGGGCGGACTAATTATTGGTTTTGGTAAATGCACATATATGTATTTGCTGGTTGCCAATTTGGCTTTGGTTTGGTTTTTATTTGTGTCAGGTCAAATGTATCAAAGTTTGATCTTAAGTTTGGCCTTGGACCATATTCTTCTCACAAAATTAAGTTCAGTAACAAACTTGGTCTTGGACTTTAGTCTCAAACTTCTATATTAGCAAAATTTGATCTTGCCCAATGTAATTAGATGCCGCATTTAGTGATGCTGCGCTGTATTGTATAATATAGTGCTTGCAATGCATGCATCTGTTGCAGATGTTGTCGTTCGTGCTCACTTCTACAAATATTTTCACCCTAAAGAAGCACTTGTGTCCAATGGAGTACTCAACAGGTACGGCTGATGGGAACGACAACTGGTTGCATCTCACTAATTGTTGTACTGGTTCAGATGTATCTTATTTGGCATTGTTTTTTGCTTCTAATATGTCTTTTAAGATTTTTGATCTCACAATTTTTTTAGTCATTTAAGTTTTCCTTGCAATTTTGTTTTTTTTTGTCTTTTTTATTTTTTTGTAGTTTTATGCTTCCATCTCTGCTATTACTTGATTTTTTATATACTAGCAGTTGTTTTTTTTATATAGCAGCACTTGTTCTAGTTCTGTTTCTGTTGATTCAGTTCTGTTTGAAACAGTTTTTAGTTTTCTTAAGTTTGCATGTTAGATTATACTGACAGACAAACCGTTTTCCAGTGTAAACTATTAATTCAATTTAGTACAGAGTTCAGACTCAACTAGAGCATTCAGCTGCAGTGAGATGAACTTATTTTGTACTTTGCATGTTTCAGGGCAATCAGTCAAGCAGCTGGCAAATCAGTTGGAATAATTGATGAAGAAATGAGACACTCACAGTACGTAAGAAGTGTCACTTGACTATTATGACATACTTAGTGGGACTGCAATTTGCATTGTGGAATTGCACACTGGTAACGAGTGGAAAATTTTCACCAGTTAACTTTTCTATCAAAAATTAATGATCGATTAGTCATTAGTTTTGAATAAGATTAATAGTGGCAGTTGTGAAAAAAATTCAACAACAATGTTTTATCAACTGTATATGCAGTGTAATGATTACAGTTGTAAACTACCCAGTATCTCAGTAACTACACCGTGTCTCAATAAAAAACGTGCCAGTTTTATTTTTTGAATAACTTCGTGCAGCATTGGCCAATTTTGATAATTTTTGGTGTGCAACATTAGGAAACAACTTGACATAAATGACTGTAATTTAGCCCACCTCACCTTAATACTGTTGCTTCACTACCTTGTGAAATGCAGAAGTCGTAGTTCGGCCATTTACAATAATGAATCCATACTGAAGAGTGAATGTGTTGGCTCAAAAATCACTGGAGATTACAAAGTCGTTGAAAATCTGTTACATGTCTAACACTAATCATATGCGTTTTAATATTGTATGTTGATGAACTGAAATGATGCATTAACAGCGAGTGAACCACTCTCGGTTGTGCATTATTGAACATGCTGTTGGTGAGTTGCATCAACGTCGCCCACTTGCGTTTGTGCTCGATGCGGGCATTTTGAGCACACACTGAGATAAAAATGATGTGATGCAACATGTAAGACTTTTTGAGTGATAATAACTGTTACTCATGTTTGTTGCTATTTAGTTGATCATTTCCGAGCCGACACATCCACTACCTTGTATTCATGTTGTAAACAGCCAAATTACGACTTCTGAATTTTACAAGGTAATGTAGCAACAGTATTAAGGTGAGGTGAGCTAGACTATAGTCATTTACATCAAGTTTCTTCATACTGTTGCTTGCCAAAGAATAACAAAATCGGCCAATGTTTCATGGAGTTATTCGAAAATAAAAGTGACACGTTTTTTATTGAGACACGGTGTAGTTGTCATTGTAAGCTGCTACAGCATCATACAGTGGTTATCTGCATGTATTACAGTGAGGTGCTGTGTGATTATTTCTGTAGAGCGCTGACATTTGTTTATCCGTTCGGTGCAACACTGAACGTAGCAAAGCCCGCAGTGGCAGTACTGTCCAGCGGCAGCGTGTCATATCCACTCCATCGACCTGTCTGTGCATTTTATGGACTCAGGGTCAGTGTGTTAGTCAGACAGTGATAATGCTGTTAGTATTATGTCTGAAGTGGTATAAGTTTGTTTAACACTGACTAATACCACTTCAGACCGTGGTTTAACATACACAAACTATGCTGAATTCATCGATGCGTTGATATGTAATGGCAGAGGTTGTGTAATGACAATGTATACTTTGGGTCATTTTTTCATTTTTTTTGTTTAACTAACTAATAGTTAACCATCAGTTGATACTGAATAAAGAGTTAATTTTAGATGTAATTCTGAAGACCCCATAATGTAATGCATGAGTTAACTACAGCTATTTTGTGAGATTAGCCGCTAGTTGTTTCTATTGTGATCACATGATAAGTTTAGTGTAAACAAATGAGTCACTGGCTTGCCAGAAGTGCAGGCCGCTATTATTTGTGATTTTGCTGAATGAATCTGTAGCAAACATTTGTAGTAATTTGTAGTAGAAACCTTTTTTAGAATGTCCCAAATGGATCAATTTGTGGTTGAATTGTACATTAGTATCAAATACTTCATAATAACTGTGTTAAGTAGAACTTTTCTGTGATTTTGCAAGCAGATGGCTGATAAACAGATGGTTAACTAGTGGTACTAATTGGCATTTAGCAGTTAAAGTTATTTGGCACTAGCTGGCTAGCTATTCCATGTTTACTTATTGTTTTAAGGACTGTGAACCTGTTTTTAATCATTGCACGAATGTGTTGTCTGTATGGCAGGGTGGCAAAGGCAAGCTGGCCGTGCTAGGATCATGTCACATGTTCAGTGATCTGTACATCGACAAGGAAGAAAATAGCAAAATACTAGTAAGACTGATATCTTTGAATCTGTGTACATACACATATACTTCTGACAGTATGTGTGTTTGGCATTTCAATGTAGTGGCTAGCACATTGGTCGTCTTGATTGATGAAGTTACACTGTGTCAAGTCCAGTTACTACTTGGATGGATGACTGTCCATTGGCAAGTAAACCATCTTGGCCCATAACCAACCACTCGGGCCAACTCAGCCTTCCATCCCTCCAGGGTAGATATATGAGTACTGGCATGTCTGGCTGGGGTTAAGGTAAGGCACGTTTACCTTTGTCAAGTGGCAGACCGTAATTCTGACATTCACATATGGCAGGTGAGTGATGTTTCATAGCTGTCAGATTGATTTCTATGAATAGCACTAGCTATATAAGCATTGCATTGTGTGTGCTTTAAAAAACTTAAGCCATTTACAAATTTGCATGTATGATTGTTTGTATATCAGCATGTGTTTGATGCTAGTATATGCATGTCTATGCAGGATGTTGTGTTCAATTTTCTAACAACTGACGACATTCACCTCAATCAGATTGATGCCGAAGATCCAGAGGTGACCTCATCCACTTCTTGCTCGTTTCTAGAATTCTGTTGACATTTTGTGGTTATCCGTGCATTCCTCGACAGTCGCAATATTGCCTTTATAAACTAAACTCTTTTTGATTTAATAGTATAGTTTTTTGTTGTTTGGTTTTTACTGCATTTTATTTATTTTCCTGCAAGATATGCCTGGATAAAACTTTTTCTACTCATTTAAGTGGCCTGTACTGAACTGTTCAAATGTTGATGGAGTTGACTACAATCTGTATTCTGTACTGATGACAGCACTTTTGTGCTTTTGGATAAGATAATTATTGGAATGTCATTACGAATGATAAAAGGTTTTAAGGTTAATTGTATTGTTTTGACTGAGTTGTGTATAACTGGGTAATCAGCTGTGTCGTTGTGCCTAGATCGCTGACTACAACTATCTGCCAGACACAGCCACGATGGCGGAGCAGGTCAAGTCATGCCTGCAGGAAACTGAAGAAGTGCCTCGAGATATCACAACCCTCTTTGACAGTTCGCTCTACAGGCTTGACACCAGTCTTGTTCCCAAAGCCATCAAGTAACATGCCATGTTCAACATTTTTAGTTATTTTTTTTTATATAAATCTAGCAGTTATCTAGTACAGTTGTTACTTAATTTGTCATTTATTATTGTATTGTTGTTTTTGAAAACCTGCTGTAGCAGTCCCAGGAGATTTTTCTTGAGATTCAGCTTATTTTAGATGTGCATTGTAGTCTGCTGAAGCAAAAATTAACTGATGATGTTGATCCATTGTCTGCAGGGCATATGAGCAGCTGAAGGTGCCGCATGAACAGTTGACTCTGATCCCGCCTCAGTTTGAGACGCCGCTCCCACCGCTCCAGCCTGCTGTAAGTCACTTGTTCTCGACCTGCTTTTGGCATTTACATTACTTGCTTTATCTACACATGATGCTATATACTGACAGCAATGCTGGGCAGCACAGTTCTCCATGTGTTTAGCACATCCAGCCTGCAACTGGTTGTTATCCAGCTCGTGATGTTTAAAAGAAAACACCAGAATTGTGCTATGTGGCATTATGTGCCTTGCATGTTATTCATTTACTATCTTGCTTTTTTTTCTGGGTTTGTAAGTGGTGCATGCATCCAAATTCGGTCGGGAACACACAATTTGAGCTCGTAAGAACTCTGGTACAGTGGTGCACAGTGTCCGACCTGTGAGCCACAGTTATTTTATTCAGCTTGCAACATCTAAGAAAAACACAATAAATAGGCCTATACGAAATTATATGCCTTGTAAATTATTTATTTATGGTCTTACTGGTTTTTTTGGACTTGTTTTAATTGGTAACATTGATTTCATGTGGTGCATACCTTAAATCTCAAACACGAAGACTCCACTGAGCTTGATGCTGTGTGCTTTTTTTCGTCATAGCATTTGGCATTAGTTAATTAAAAGAGGACAGTTTTTTTACAGCCGACTGTGCAAAATGTGATGATATGGAGTGTGGAATGTTGTGATGTCTGGTTGTAGGTATTTCCTCCCTCATTCCGGGAACTGCCGCCTCCGAAGCTTGATCTCTTTGATCTTGATGAGCACTTTACATCGGAGAAAGCTCGACTTGCGCAGCTGACCAACAAATGTCAGTTGCTGGTGCTACTGTGGCACTTCTTTTATGTATTTAATAAACGATGTTGTATCTGTTGTTTTAATATTTGTTGCACATATTGTTTTTGCTCTCTTTCTCTTTGCAGTGTTATAATGTGATTTGTCAAGGTGTTTACACCATGTTTTAGTTAGATGGGCAGCTCTGATGAGCATTTGCTCGTCTTGCAGCCCGCCTGTTGTTAATTTAGTTTTTTTTGTGGCAAATAAGTTGAGTAGTCTTCTTCGGGTTGCAATTTTGTGGTAATTAGTCAAATTTCAACAATTTCAAATTTCAACGAGATCCTTTGAGGGGTTTGGGAAGGAGAGGCATCATGTCTGTACACCAAGCATTATATATCAATTGCCTAAGCAGTGTCACCAGTTGGTCGATGAACATCAACAACATGCCTGTGGCATAGATTAATAGAATTGCATTCGTGATATGTGACATTAGTACAAGGAGAATTTCAGCCCCCAATTTTTTTTGTATTGGACGGAGGACCTACGGTGTCTGGTGCTGCTACCGTTGATGTGTATGGTGCAGGCGGAGAGGATGACCTCGAATACTATGTGCGTGAGTGTGGCGACATACTGGGCATCAGCAGCAAGCTGGCTGTCAACAAGCGCTCGGCCAAGGACGTGCTGCAGTATGTCTTTCAACATGTCGTCGAATGCAAGAAACTTAACCAGGCAAGTTCAGTCGATGTGTGCACTTGAAAACTGACGAGTAGTTAGCTTACGAAACAAGATAGAAACGTATGGAATAGAAGAATGAAAAAAAACGTCGATTAGCTTTGAAAATTTACTAAATTATCGAGTAATGCTTGATGACATTCCCTGAGGTTACAGTCAATCGATGTTTTGTTTGTTTTTTTCTGTTAACACATCAAGTGATGAACTGCTGCACTTAGCTCAATGTTATTTGCAAGAACATGTACTTCAACAACCACAAGAAACCTATTGAGTTTCAAGGTTATAGATCAAAGGTCAAGCTGAAAGAACCAGATTTTTGGGTTATTTGCAATTGTGACATATGCCTTGCTGATATTAGCTGCTGCTAGGCAGGCCTATCTAGGTTAATAGCTATTGGCCAACACTAACGTCATTGCTGTTAATGGCGCAGCATGCCACTGCAGCTGCCATGGACAGCCTTAGACTTGCACGAAGCTCAACAGTCCAGTTTTGTATTTGTGGCTAGTTATTGTAAAATACAGTTTGAGCTGTTATTGTTCTGATTGCTATCTAAACGTTTGATGTTTGCTTATATGTTGTAAATGTTATGTGATAATTTTGTGGCATTTCAGGATGGTGATTTGGCCAGCAGTCAAAACCTGGCGTAACAAATGCGTTGTCTTATTTTTGACCATCTGAAGCTATTCTGCATTATCAATGACATTCATCCAGTGCCGTTATGACATAACATTATCAAGTCATCCTCGTGTAAATAGAATCAAAGCAATGTTATTTGCACTACATTCAGTTTCATCCAATTCTTTATTCTCTACTTGTTTTCTGGTTGTTGAAACTGTTCTGTGATTTTTCAGTTTGTGACGTTGCTGCTTTTGTTGGAAGATAAGAACCTGTTTTTTTTCTTTGCTGTGTTTGTTGTAGGCATTTTAAAAATGTTTATTGATACAGCAGTGTAACGTTACGTATGACTAGAACAATGTGTTGGTCTAGTGCTGACATATGCAGCCGTCCACTTAAAGCTGTGCATCTTTGTCCTAAGCCTGATCTTTGACTGCTTGAACTAAAAGGTTAATAGGTTAAAAATTGTGTATAGCTATTCATGGGACCAATTGCAGAGTGGCACCTGCCATATGCGATCACATAGTGTTAGCTGCCAGCCGACAGGTGAACGTGCTTATCTTATCTTCAGCTAAGCAGACCAGTAGTCAATTTACCTACCCTGAAGGAATGAAAGGCTGAGTTGACATGGGTGGATGATTATATACCGAGATGGTTTACTTCAATGGGAGTTGAACCTATTCTTTTGACTGTAAGTCTAGCATTTTAACGATTACGCCACGAAGCTACCTTGAAAATTGACAGACCAGTTAATCTTGCCAAAAAACAATTTTGTTTTTTTCTGTGCCATTTTATTTCCATGAGCCTGCGTGAACTTATTGAAAATGTCTGATCTCGATACATCATTGCCTTTATTACGGATATAGACTTTGCCAGGGGTACGAGGGTCGTTCGATAAATAAGTTACAAAACAGCGTCATTCTGTTAGTTTTCCAAATATTAAGAATCTGAAATATGCGTTTTGTAGGGAATTTAATTCTGAGTAGCAGCTGTAAGTTTTATGATGATGACATCACTGTGAAGTCATTTATAAACATTAAATACGGCGACGTTGCCACTGAAATCCTTCCGTAACGAATACCGTTCCATTATTGTATTTTTGTGGGCAAAAAGACTTAATGCAAATCAGATTCACTTTGAAATGCATCAGTATGTGGCGACAAGTGCTTTACGGACCGAACAGTTCACGTGTGGTGTAAGAAAATGCTATATGGGCAAACATTTTGTACCGAGGTGCAATCAGTCGTTCTTCAGTGGCGTGGACAACAGCCAGCAGGCATTTTTGGCATTGAGCTTTCAGAAGTTTGCTGACAGATAAGACAATGTTTGAGCAAACTCGGTCGATATCTTGAAAAAGGAAACGTTAGTTTTTAGCATTTAAAGAGATGGCATTAACTTGTTAAGTTTATTCATTTTTTTGTTCCTATGCTTTTTGTCATTTGCGCGTTATGATAGATTGCTGGTGGGGAAAATAATAAACGTGTAGTCTGTGTTTTGTGAACAGATGACGTCACAATAATGACGTCATCATCAAAAAAAATTTCTACACGTGTTCAAAATAAAATTCCCTACAAAACGTGTATTTCGGATTTTTTTTATTTGGAAAACTAACAGAATGACGCTGTTTTGTAACGTATTTATCGAACGACCCTCGTATGTTGTTGTTTTTATATTAGCTAGCCTAATAGCCTTGATCTTGTGAATTGTTTTACCACTTCCTATTAACACATAAAATACTGATAATTGTTTTTAACCACTAATGGCACTAAATGGTCTATTTTCTGCTGATGTGGCGTCGTATGGGGCACTGGGGGCAGGAATTTGCAATTTTGTCTGACAGCTGCAAATTTCTAAAAAAAAAAAGATTTAATTTTGCTCTTAAATTCCAGTTTATTCTGTTCCGGTTTTGTGTAAAACTTTCGTAAAACTCTTTAGACTGTTTCCGCAACTCTAGCCAGTCATTGTCATGCACTATTGTTTGTGTAGATAGGGCTCTGAACACTTATGATTATGATTGCTAATATTTGATTTGTAGCCGACACTCTGACAGTTCCTGTACCAGCAGTTATCTTTCTTGAATTTGAGCCCTTGACTGAAAGTGTTATGATGGCGTGCAAAGTTGCGAATGCATGTGAAGCAGCTGTTACAGTTGTTGTCAGTAATTTGTTACGTTGTCGTTGAGTTGTTGACGCTGTTATTAAGCAGTACCGGTAACTGATTAGCCCAAACTGCATTTGAGTCGATTTGCTGTGTTGTGCGAGGGTTGTACAATTTGCTATACAACAAACTGTTCTATAAATCCTCAACAAACGGAAAATGTAGGACTAGGCTAGGCTTACAGCAAACCCGCAACAAGGTGTAGACCTACAACACAAGTCAAAAAAGTCGAAAGTTCACAGCAAATTTAGATGTTGTCGACGTCAAGATGTTGTTCAGCTTGTTATATGACTTGTTGTCCGGCCATCAAGTCACAAATCGAAGTAGTGGAGTTTGGTGGTCAGAGATAGGACAGACAGAACTGATAGACTAGTCTCTGCGACGTTGCCGTCTTGTGAATAATTCCGTGCTTGTAATAGGAGCGGATCGAGCGCGACAACTTGTCATAGTTCATCGTCGGACAGTTCTTGCACTCGCCCCACAGCTGCGCCAGCTTCGCCGAATCCTCTATCTTGAAAACTCCTGAAAAGTATTCAATGCAACTAATGCATAATGTAGACCTAGTGCTTCCTAGTGCACTGCGCTGCACTTAACAGAACTGTGGCGTGAAATATGCGTGGGTCCAAAGTGTCGTGGGTTAAAAAAGTAGGCGGGGCAGCTAGGAAGTTGCAATTTTTTCCGACAGAAAGCGGCAAATTTTGACAAAGGATATGATAGGCGCTCAGAATTCAATTTTGCTTTTAAATTTCCTCAAAATCAACGAAAAATTGGCCTGAACGATTCCAAAGGCAGTAATGACAGGTGTGTCAGCTAGATTCAGCTTAAAAGGCCATAGGTCAGAGAGACGGCCGCAACAGCCGCTATCGTTCAGGCATGCAGTCGAAATTGATCTTGGCCTCGATCATTGGTCTCCAGGTTTTGGTCCCGTTAATATCTTTCCATTCTCTACTGTCATAGTGAATGATATAAGCCTAATGCGCGTAAATAAGTAAATGGATAAATTAGTTACTCCTTACAAGAAAACAAACGCGAGAGTGACAAATGACTGACCGGTGTCACGGTCGATCCAGCGTACGCCCGCGTGGTAGCGCTGTGGCAACTGAAGCAGATCCCGCAGAAACTGCCACAGGTAAACCGGTCGACGTTTAGCGCGTCGTCGACGACGACGACAACTTGATGTCTGCACTGGTACACGCCGTGTGCTCGTCACGCCTGCAGTGCTCGTTATCACATTTGTGCTCACAGGTAAGCTCGTCATCTCACCTGCTGACGTCATCGCTGCGTCATCGCCGTTACGCCTGTCACTGCTTCGCTGCCAATGCACTGCTTCCTCGCTGAAATTACATTGACTTTATTTTTACTCGGTCATCGACGATAGAATAATAGTTTTGGATGGTAAGCTTAGAGGCTAACTGATATCAGCCCACTGCAGGTATATTATGCGGCCGTCCACGGGTCGCTTGAAGCTGAGCTGATCGCTGAGCTGGTCCATATTTGGCGAACGGTGTTTCCGGTCTCCCGTTTTTTGACTCACAATGTGCGACGCGTGGCGACGTGGTTTGGTTACGTGATCGACAGAGTTTACGCCACGACCGGATACTTAGATGGGTGACTATCTGCGGGCAGGTAAACCATCACGGCATGTAGCCAGCCACACAGACCAACTCAGCTTCGCTATCCCTCTGTGGGTAGCAGCGAAATAGGCATAGGCCTACCACGCGATGCACTAGCCTCGTATATTCGTAGACCGTTGTCTGGCAGTGTAAACGTGTCTGGCTGAGCCGCTGAGGGCCAAAGAAACAGCGTAAGATCAGCGCCACCCTGTTGGCCTTGCGGCTTGGGAAGGATCTGACGATTATGCATACATGTAGGTAGAATGTAACTGTCGTTTACTTACAGACGTTGTTTAGTGTCGTAAATCGTCGTCGTATGTCCACTAGCGACGTGTCTGTGACAGTTTGACAAGTCAATCGCTGCAGCAACATCGCCGTCACCTACATGCGACACACGAACAACATTAGCGGCAGCTTGTCACAACAACGTCACAGTAGCATATACACTGTCCTGAAAAGAGATTCCCGCCATCGTAGACAGCAATGATTACCGGATATTAATAATTTTTCTACGAATATTCCTGATACAGTTAGGACAATTTTTGTTAAAGTTACTGATGATGAAGCATGGGAATTCTTTTTTGGAACAGTGCTCTGAAGTTGTCTTTGTTTAACATGCGTAGGCTAGGCTCATATCTGCTCATGAAATTTTTCAAACAAGTGCACTTCAGCTGCAATACAACTGCAACAAAATTTTTTTGCACAGCAATACAAGAGTAGTTTTCTGCAAATTTACAGTACGAGTGCAACCGTGGGTAAAATTGGCGGTGACCGTTTCCACTTCCAGTTATTTTATTGCAGCTGTATTGCACTCACGAGAACTCCATTACGTCACTTTCATGTTTGTATCATTAAACATTGGTTCAAAGTTTGACTGAGCTGGTTTATGGCTGTCCGTGATAAAAGATGAATACAAGGTCACAAAGTACAACAGATAGGCGTAGATGGACTTTCCACTTCCACAGGTTGATATGCATGACATCAAATTGATGACACACTAATTATTTTTAGCTGGCGACATTTTTTGTTAGTATGGACAAATGGTTTGCAGGTATTTTATTTGTTGTCGTAATTGCATGCAACACTTTTTACGCGCGAGAGCTAGCATAGCTATAGCGCGTATTCGCTACGGTAATTCGGTCAGTCCGTCTGTCCGTCTGTCCGTCCGTCAGTCACGACCCGGTACCAATCCAAGACCAGGTGAGATAGAAATTTCGAGTTTTCACCATATGATAGCCTATTGTCTCCAGTATTTGGCAGTATTTCGTGAAAAAAATTCATCCCGCTGGATAAAGGAGATTCCCGCGAACGAGGGGCTAAAAAGGGGCTCCCCACTTCAAAAAGCGTTATTTTACCGCTTTAGACTCGTCTAACGTGAAAATGGTTGCAGATAGGCACAGATATCACGCTTATCATAACAAGCACTGGCTTCGAGCTTTTTAAAAATGTCAACATCGATAACCTTGAATGACCTTGAACCGCCAAAATAGGGGGTTTTGGTAAATTTTTCGCGATTTCGGGCTGCGACACGCATTTCAAGAGTGAATTGCACCAAAATGGCTGGAGATAGACCAAAACAATTTGCTTATAAAATTTTCAGCATTAAATGTAGATTTTAGCGGTCCAAGTCCGAACTCTCTACGTTCAAGGAGGGTTGCGCAAGCGGGTATCAAAGAGGGGTACCCTTCTAAAAAGTGGTTATTTATCCGTTGTTGGCTTGTCTAGCGTAAAAATAGTTGCAGATATGCACAGATATGCTGCTTACACTAGCGACGAGCTTTTTAGAAATGTCAACATCGATGACCTTAAATGACCTTGAACCCTAAAAATATTGGTTTTTGGTGATTTTTGGCGATTTTTGGCTGCAAAAAGAGTGAATTGCGACGAAATGGATAGAACAGGAACTGCTATAGCCTCTCGCGCGTCTCACACAGATTTCTTGTTCGGTTTGCTGTGGTCGCAATTTCACAAACTCTGCAAGATTTTCTACTAGAATTTTAACGCCGTGAGGGCTTTGTATCTTATCCGCAATAACAATGAAAATTTTTCTGATAATCGGTTATTATTTAATGCAGTTGTAACAAGCATTCGATACCGGTAGCGTACTTTTTTGGTTCACGGTGTAGTTAAGCACTACAATGGGGTACTTAGGTACAGCGGCTAGACTGTCGTAAAATGAGGACGGCTCGTGTTTGTTTTGAAGATGAGCAAGTAACAATAGATGCAGTTTCACTAGCAACATCATTTGGCTTCTAAATGTGTCATCCAGTGGACGACAATTAGGACAATTACTGACTTACCGCTAACTCACGTGAATTTCAAGCAGGCAGCTTATTGAAGAGCTTGTTGGCAAAACAAAAACCAGAAACTATCAAAACAATACCCTATACGACCTTTGACGTCACCGTGGCACTGCTAACGCTGACAGAAATAGCGCAAGTCGTATATCACTCTGTGCTCGAATAGCACTGTGCTGTCCTTGGCCTTGAGACGTCCAGTGTCGATCGATGCTTGATCTTAACGTTGAATAGTTAATTCTCGGAAGTTCGGAACCTCTGGACAATTTTTGTGCGATTGTCCCACAGACCCCTTAGTTGACCGTGGAGAGAGACGTCCTCTTTCCATTTACCACGCCTCCCTTGATGGCTCGATTCTCAGGCACCTTGACATGCTGCCGCGCTACTAATTAAACTGCAGGGCGTATATTTCCAAAAAAATGACAGATGTCAAAACTTCGACGGCAAAGCTAGGTTTGCGAACACGGCGAACTCAAAGCGATTCGGCTAATAATGGACAGCCAGAAATGGCCGCCAAAACCGAAATTTGCATTCACGCCAGGCCTTGAATACGGGACTAGTGCATCAGGCGGTGTGCCCGTTTACGTTCCAGCTTTCGCTGGTACTCGTTGCGCTTACCCACGAAGGAATGGCCAGGCTGAGTAAGCCCAGATGGCTGGTTACATGCAGAGATGGTTTACCCATCTGAGCTTAGCAAACGATCACCCACCGCCTAAGTGCTAACCGGGCCCGGCGTTGATTAACTTCCTTGATAAGACGAACGATGTTTGTAACCAACTTAGCCAAACCGCTCGCTACCTCAGTCGACGCTGTGCAGCAAAACAATCATTTTAACTAGTCCACTAGCATTTGTTTTATACTCGAATTTAAATAGGCCTTATTATGTAAATATATAACTAAGAAATACTTCTAATTGGCAGACTAATTTGCCTCAACGCTGTGGTCTATAATATATTTTAGTTATTTTTACTGCACAGATTTGCATTTACAACTGAAATTGGGACCGCAGTCGCGCTTGCTACTTTACTGGTACAGAAATTTACGACGTTCACATAGTTGGTATCATTTGCGTCAGACAGGCTAAACTAGCGTCTACCAGAGCTGCTGTGTTGTGAAGACTCGTTGCTGCAGTTGACCGCAGCTGACCACCCAAACCACAGCGCCGCGTACTCGTCAGCTGGCAGTGACGTCAGCGATGACGTGTTGTTGACGTCATAATCACCCGACATGTGACTCCAGTGTTGTTGTTGTTGTCGTTGCTGCTGCTGCTGATGATGATGATGATAATGATGATGCTGGTAAGGAACAGGCAGCTGTAGCTCGAGCTGTTGACTCATTTCAAGTGTTGAACGTATCTGTGAAATTTTGTAAATTGTTAATTGCTTTCAGTCGCTTGAGCAATACGTCTTGTTATCTGGTCATCTGTTAGAAACACAAATGCGTCTTTACGTTCGCATTCGTATTGCCTATCTCTAGCATATGACATAAATCTGCAGTGGTAACTCCACAGGACACTCAGGAGTGATCAAACGAACGACCATCTAGGCTTACATTGCCGACCGTTGGCTAACGTGAAATACGTTTATGTTGAACCATTGTATCGAGTATTTTTTTTATTAATTAATACTCAGTTATTTCATTCCAGACCATGGTTTAACACACACGTAGCCTATAGCTTGCGGACGATCAACAAAATTTACGTAGCTCTTTGCTGTGAATTAACGTACCGGACGCACTGTAATATTTTCAAATAAGTCCGAAAAAGCTGGATTTGCCTAATACTAATAATTTTAGTAAGAAAGCCGGCAATGAACCTTTATTTTTCAGGTACCCTAGTTTGTAATAGTGGCAAAAAGTGTAATATAACAGACATCACAACCGGTCGTTCGTTTTTGATTGGTAAATCCCTATGACCTCACGGGCGTAAAAGTGTCCGATAAGATGCATTTTAAGTATATGCAGTACTTGCCTGGTTCGGCAAATTCGGCAGACTGATGCTGGCGATGCTGATGCTTTCTAAACTTGCCGCTTTGTTATTCTCACGTGTTTACAAACTTTACCTCGGTTCGGTAGCGCGGCTGCTGCACTATGGCTTAACCTATCTATAGGTCTACACAAGATATAAAAAATATTGACACACTTTCTGGCAAGCTTTTTGCAATGCAGAGTTTTACAAACCAACATGCTTTGTATTCACAGAACTAGTGATAAACATTTTTCCATTACATTATTATGTGTAATCCGATAATGTTCTCTTTCTTCTTATCATTCCCATGTAATTCACAGCATAATAGCCTATTATCTATCGAAATAAAGTCAAATGCCATTTTTAATCTACTTCTTATGAAATACTAAACTCACAACATAATCACCTGGAAAAAACCACTCTGTCAAAATATTAGAATTTATTTAGATTTATTTGTAATTATAAGCGGTTTCACGTCACTAGGTTTACTGTTCGTTAAGCATCAAATTTTAAAGGCTAATTTAATAACCAGCTTGTAAAATATTTGTTTTGTGTACAACCTAGTTTCTCAGACACAGTTAACTTAGGCCCGTTTATCTGTTAGTTTTCTCTGCCGCTCGCTGGCGAATAATAGTAACTAGTTTGGCGACGCGGCGGCGAATGCAGCAGGAACAAACTTTGTCACTTGCATCACGTGTCGCGTGCGCTGGTTAATCAAGTTGTCTTCTGTGACAGCTTCTGCGTCTGTCCAGCATCTCAGCACATCCCTTAAAATCTGGTAGCAAACGCCTTGCACTGAATTCGTAACGCAGTGACGACGTTAATTTCTCGTGCCTCGATCTACTTCATAACTCGCCACTTTTTTCTCGGCAGTGTATTTAGAAGTGTAAAAAGTGGGGCACTGTACTTACAGCAGAAATATTTTAAATATTAAGTCTAGCCTACTTTCTTTCTTTTATGATCAACGTTTTCTATTTACATTATTTTTTACTTTCAAAGAAAAGGAGTTTGTGCCGGCCTCCTTTTAATACGCCCCTTGATTTCTATATTTCACCCGTGTTTTGTGTTTTCTGCTTTTGCCGCACAAAGCTATGAAATGGAAGCGATTTACGTCATTTCCACTACAGAATTTTGATTTCCTACTTTTAGATTTTACCGGATATTTTGAGCTAATCGGTTTTCATCTTTAGAAGTTTTTTTCGTTAATCTTCTGTTTCGGCTACATGCCAGTTACCCGGCAAGTTTTTGCAATGCGCTGTAACTACGGCTCAACTCTTAACAATGACACTGACAAACTTTTAATGGTCGTTTCAGCTACTGCAAAGCGCTTAGCGCTTTCGAACGAATGCAGAAACATCTTGTCGGTTCGATTCAATTCAGAAAATACGTCTCGACTTTATACTGCCGATAGCTGCAAAAACTTTTTCGTACCATCTAGTCTAAGAGCAGTACCAGCTTTATAGTATAACATGACAATATACATTTCGGCAACGAAAATCAACGCATCGAACATTTTGACAACGACTAGTGATTTTTTGCGTTTCCAAATGTCAGAAAATATGCAAATTATTACCATTTATTAAACGTTCAAAAGCGAAAAGTGTTTCAGCGTCAGTGTATGGACTTAGCCCCCCTGACCTCTTGACCAAGGGCTTTGCATTTTGACGTCGCTGGAGGCTGCGCTGACTCCTGTTGTAGGCTCGCGCTCCGCGCTGGCCATGTCGCACTGACGAATCCCAAATACGTCACTGCATAAGCCCAAATTCCATTACCCGTCTTTGCGACAAAGTCCGGACTTCCGCGGACACAAATCACGCCGCTGACTTTCATGATTTGTGTCCACGACCTTCCCCGCGGGAAAGTTTCGGTGAAAGTCGGCGTAATGGAATTTGGGCTTTACAGGACACGAAAATACAGGACAAATTAAACTAGCTTGAAAGTGGCAGACGTTCTGGAGTTTGCAGAACGCAGCCGACGACGACCTTCGTCAGAGACCAGTTGACAATTGGCTGCCAAGTAAGCTGAAGCTATGCCGGACAATGACACTTCTCAGTGAGCAAACGCGTTCCCCTAGGCCCTATTTTGCAAAACTATATGTAAAACTACAAATTTGCAATAATGTTCAATGCGTTATAATACTTTCATTGTATTTTGTTCATATTACAATTTTCAAACACAGCGCAAAATGTGAAAACAAACTCAAGCACGCGATAATGCTATATTCTCAGCCGGTTGCCTGCAATAGTTTCATACGACGTCCAACGGTTACTTTGTAGGACTACAGCCCTGGAGACACTGACTAGACTAATGTCAATGCAAATCAGTAGCTGCAAGCTGACATATCAACTAAAATCAACTACTACTGACGAGACAACACTGAACGTCGACCATGCATCTAAACGTCGTCACGTACGGAAAGGTGAAAGTCACAATCACAGACTCACTGGAACAGCTAGCTTCGACTACGAACAAAGACTAACAACAACTCAGTTTAACATCACACAGCGCGGCACGTAAAAGTAAAAAAACACGCATGCTTCACGTAGGTCGAGTCATCGAACAGTTTCGAAAACGATCAGCAAGTAGCTTCAATCGTTGCAGTGGACGATGGCTATGTTTACGTTACTATTTACAAATGTTCCCGCTTTACTGCAGTGACGAGGCTAATCGAAACTATCCGATTGCTCGATTTTTATCTACGTAAAACATGCGTGTTTTAGTTTTTTATGCGCCACCCTGCAGTAGCCTCATCATTATCATCATTATCATAATCATCATCCGTTACATCAACAACAACATAAACAACAACGATCAATATAACAACAGCATAACAGTTACCACAATTACACCGACTTTATAAACAATCTAATAACTTAATTAACAACGGACATCAACTTTTACTGTCAACGAAAACTAAAAATGACCTAGTCACGCAGCATAATACTGCTACTGAAATGAAATATTTACAGATAAAAACAGATAAATAATGATTAGGCCTATGTATGTACACAACAATTTACGCAGCACGTTAGATCTGTAATTACTGCTGGTGGTTGAGCGTAACAGTTAACTGACGCACAACGCACATGTACAACACAACAAAAAGCCAACAGGACAACAGCCTATCCAATGGCGCCAGCACGCTTTAAAAAGTGCTATGCGGCCACCCATTGCGGATATTACAGAGAGGGGTCTCAGAGGCAAAGCCCTTTCTAATTTGAAGTCCAAGGACAAAAAAAATCGGTAGTCTAGTGGACGAAGTTTCTCAAAAGCTGAATATTAACCGCATTACAATAAGTGTTTTCCTGACAAAATTATACAATTCGAACATAAAGAGTGGTTTTCCATTTAAAAGAATCCGCTTATTGTTGTAAATGTTACGGTGGAATTAATTTTTGTGTGCAGTGCAAAAGTGTCAAAGCTTTTAGTAACCATATAATCAGGTACTGTGGCCATGCAGACCGGTGGTGCGGCGCCTGAATATATGAAAACTCAACAGGTTAAAATACATATATACAAAACTACTTGTATTTCCTATAACTATGGCGTTGGCGCCACAACAATGTACATTATTAGATTCAAAACGACACAGAAAACAAACTCGGTGACGCATCACTCAGACATTGCGGTAAGTCGTGATTAGAGATAATAAAAACGACAATCATTGGTCAAATGATCTTATATTACTTAGCATTTTAATACCAAAGCAGCTGGTCGGGATGAAAGATCAAGGAAACAAATTAATCTTCTCTTTACCGTTTTTATTGCAGTTTTATTATTAAGCTCATAAATCGAACTGACTACTCATTGCTTATTTTAGTCCAAATGGTCAATGGTCAGGTCTACGCGGACGGCCGCACTATAGTCGGTACTGGCCCTACTGGACCGACATATTTTTCTATAGTTTACTGCACAAATACGCTAGATTATGCGTCCCGTGGCTTGAAAGTTCTATACGCTATGCTGCGCTACAGGCCGTAGACCAGCTGCTGTACAAAACAACCAATTAGCAAACCGGGTCCAATCACAAATGGACCAAACTGAGATCTTGCAAGTAGCCTAGAGCGTGAATCAAGAGCCATAGTTAGACAACTAGTTCGACAAATCATTATGGGCCTGCAAGTTGCTTGTTCCATAGTGAGAGCCCGACGCGCTCAGCTGGGACAAGCATGCACGAGATCCATCAGCCACATGGCTACAGCCTATCATAGCCTATGTCTACTGTCTGGAATGTATAGGTCCATTCAACACTCGATTATACCACCCCAGACACAACACACCTATTCCACGGTCGTCTAGCCTATGTAAACTTACGACCGTTTGGTCACCGCTTGACTGTAGGCCTGTCTGTGGGTGTGTGTCAGCGAGTGTCGTCTGTGTGGTCGCGAACAATGTCGTGTTCACCGCGCGTATATTCTCCATCAGGGTCGGCACGCTTGACAAGTGCTACGGCCATAGAAACATGGTCATACGTGTCCTCTATTGATTGCGTTCTCGGACGAATCCGTTCTGACAGATGTCGTCCAGCGGTACAGTCGGTATCTGCACCATCTCGACCTTGGTCTGGTAGAGCTCTCCCAGCCCGGTCGTCGCGCCGTAGGATGACATCTCGGCCGGTCGAGACGCAGGGCCGGCGGCTGGCGGCGGCTGTTCGGGCGGCGGTAGCGCTGGCGGTAGTGATGGTGGTGTTGTGACGTCGTCGTCCTCGGGAGGATCTGCCCACGGCTGCTTCTCGCCCGACGCGAAGATGCCGTAGAACGTGACGCCGGCGAAGTGAATCAGACTCGCGATCAGAAACACCGTTTCCCATTCTTCCACCGTCTACACAGGCACCAACGCGCAACACTGCTGCGTTTCTTGGCGGTAATGACGCCAGGGAAACTATCTAATACATTGAAAACATTTTATAGATTTTACAAACGTTGCATAACTTCGGCCACAACAAGCTGAAACAACTGCAAAACAACTGACTGCATTTTTACTCCTCGCGCGCTACGTTCCTAACGTAAAGAAGATGAGTATGACATGAGTGTAATATATTAATATTGAGCATCGACCGACGACCGACCTCCCTTTCTGGAAGAGCCTTCCTGGAAAAACTTCAAATGGCTATATCTTGATAACGGTGCAAGATAAAAGCATGGTCACAAAGGACCACCCATAGGAAGTCGTCCACCGCGAGTCAAACGGTCACGTGACCGATGACGTGACGTGGCCCCAAAAAGTCGAGGTCGTGACCTCATTATTTTTGAGGCGCCATATCTCCATAACGGTGCCAGATAGACGCATGCGTTGAGGTATAACAAGACAAATGGCAACTTGCGTCGTCGACCATTGTTGAAATTTTTTCCCTTAGTTCGTAAAATACGAACTTTGGAAAAACTATTTTTAATAACGATCTCGACGCTAGTCACTATTAGTATAATAACAGACGGGTCTTAAATAGACGCGGGTCTCTAATACAAACCGAAAAGAACAAAAAAGCATTTAAACAACTAACTGCAAGAGAAAATAATGCGCGCGAGGAGTACATTAGATTGGTCACAATCTAATAATGTTTCTTGTGTCTTTTTGCAATACATGCGCACTCCTGCAATCGATAAATGCAAATTGTCTGCAAGTTTACAGCGCTACGTTTCGCTCTGCAGTAAACAATACAAGGAGTCGATGGCAACCGTTTAGGATTATTTTGCTTCATTTCATTTGGTCGCACGTGTTCCTATAAGCAATTTGGTACAGGTATTTTATTGCGTCAGCATGTGTACGGTAGGAAGCCTACTATCTGCTCAACTCAGAATTGTTACTTTTAATGTCAGTGTCAAACGAATGAATGAATAAATAAATGAATACTTCGTGTTTGGTCATCATTTCGGTGACGATTGGGCAGAACATGCCGGCCAGTGTGCCGACACCGTTTGACATTCCCATCAAGATGCTGGCGTAGCGAGGCGCGATGTCCAGGTGATTCACGTTAAAACCTGCACATTAAAGTCATCGCTTATTGACAAAATATGAATACAGTAAAACTTCCAATACACGTTATAAAAAAGCATAGGTTCGCAGTTCATCTGCGTGAACCTACTTACTGAAACGCTTTAGTGTAGGCCTATTAATTGTTGCCCGACTCTCCATCTATAGGCCCCAATTGTCTACAATTCGATCTGGTAAGTTTCTGTAGCTCAGAAAATTACAAATTTTCAACAACTATTAACGCATTATAGTAATTTTAGCGTATGTTTCTGCAAGTTACAGTTTTAAAACAAAGTGCAAAAGACTATTCAAAAATTCAAGCAACTAGGTCTTGTTCTCAACTTCTGTTCACGTACGACGACGTCGCTTGACATAATGAAACTGAACGTTTGAAACTATACCGGAGATGGCAAATCCACTGAAGCCCACTGCAAGTGTGAGACATGTGATAGCCGTGACTGTGTCCGCAGTGTAGCCCACTCCTAGTAGAAACACTGCCTCCATGCCGAAACCTGACAACCATGCATCACAAGTCGCGCCACATCATATAGTACGACGATTTCTGGTTCTTCTCGTAACATCAACAAGCAAAGATCTCGTCACTCGCCAGCGTATTATGCGGCCGTCCGCCTTTGGCTGTTCTACTATTAGCACACGGAACTGCTTGTTTTAAATTTTAACTAAAAATTTACTTTGACAATTTTACACAGCGTTTACAAAAAGGTGGGTGACGGCGCAAGTTATGTTTGCGCGAAATATGCATAAGTTTTTAGAAATCTATAACGTCGATAGCTTGATCTTTGATCTAAAAATTAGCACACTGGTTACTCATGCCCTGAAGAACATTTGTGCCATTTGTTCTTTTCTACGTCTCTTTGTCTTCAAGCTCAGAAACTGTAAAAGACAGAGAAACGGACGAACATGAAAACGGACGGACAAGACCCATAATGCGGCCTATTATGATGCACACACTTAGAAACGCTGCTTTATCAAGACGGACAAATTCACGACATTAGATGTAAAATGTGGGCCTTATGTGAAAGCAGTATACCCATGTCTTCATACCGCCGCAGTTGAAAATCTTTCTGACGGCAGTGGTTGAGAGAATCTTGCGGCGTCGCAGGATGTCGGCCAAGTGTCCGCCGACTGGAACGACCAGAGTCATCACCAGATGAGGCAGCGCCGACAGCGTGCCGCTCTACACGTTATCAGAATTCACTGCTCGCTTGTCATGCACACTTTTATTAAACTTTGAAAATAGTGGTGCAGTTTTTTTGTTTGCTTTCAAAGTTTTGCTGAAAAACATTGCTTTGCAGTATTTCTACCTACGCTCTCACAGGTTCTCAGTGTGTCGCCGTTTTATTAGTTGTTGCGTAATATTACGCGGCACGTCACGAAATAACAAGAAATCAGAGCTAATGCTCACGAAAGGCGCCAGAGCCTATAGCAGTTTCTGTCTGCAGGTAACCTTGGTTTATCTCCACCCGTTTCGTCGCAGTCAACTGTTTAGCAGCCAAAAATCGCAAAAAAATCACTAAAAACCCTCATTTTAGAGCTTAATGTCATTCAAGGTCATCAATGTTGATACCAATTAAAAAGCACGTCATTGGTGCTTGTATAGCAGAAAAATAACCACTTCTTTAGAGGGGGTATACCTATTTGACAACCGCTTGTGCAGACATCCTTGAACGTGGAGGGTCGCGACTTGGACTGCTGCAATCTACATTCAATTGCGAAAATTTCATAGGCAGGTTGTGTTGGTTTATCTCCAACCATTTCGGCGCAATTCACTCTTGAAATGTGCATCGCAGCTTAAAATCGCGAAAAATGTACTAAAACCCCTTATTTTGGGGGTTCAAAGTCATTCAAGGTCATCGATGTTGACATTCCTAAGAAGCCCGTCGCCAGTGCTTGTTATGATAAGCGGCATGTCTGTGCCTATCTGCAACCATTTTTACGCTAGACGAGCCAATACCTGTAAAATAACGTCTTTTTGAGGGGGTGCCCCTCTTTCGCCCCCTCGTTCGTGGAGACCCCCTTGACCTAGGGGCATGAAATTTTGTCTTGAAATACTAGACCTCTAGGCTATCATATGGTGAAAAACCGAAGTCTCTATCTCATCTGGGCTTGGAACGGTATCGGGACGTGACACCAGGACGGACGGACGGACGGACGGACGGACAGAATTACCGTAGCTTTGGCGCGTAAAAATTATTCCCAGCCGTTTCTACTTTTATGCCAGACTACGTAACTAAAAGCACACAATTTTTAGGCCTGAAAATATTGATGCTGATGATCAGGATGCTCAAAATCTGTTACAATTGATCGACGTGTTGTCGTACCCGCGCGATGTCGAAGTGAAAAGCGTCTTTGAAGTACTTGGGCTGCGTTATGATCATCAGATAGAAGCTCCAGCTGCGACAGAAGTTGGCGACGATGATCGCGTACACGGGCCACGACGTCAGGAACGCTTTCCACGGAGTCTTCAGCGCCTGTATACATGTACCAACCAACACCTGACTAATGGGATGAGCACATGTGCGACAAAATGCGACAAAAATATAGTAAAGCCGCAATGAAACAATCTGTTTTGTTGTATTGCAACTATGCGAACCCGTGCAATAAAATACAAGTTCTCTGCAATCTGCATGCACAATGTACATGTACGATATTATGCGGCCGTCCTAATAGACCGCATTACGAATCTTGCCCGTCCGTTTGTATTTCTCTTTGTCTGACTGTCACGTACGGACTTCTAACTGGAAAACAAAAAAAAACGGGTAAACGTAAACGAAAATTGGTACGTCGATTTTCAGTTTAAAAGGTCAAGGGTAAGGTCAGAGTTGCATGCCGACACTGGGCCGACATCTTCGCTTGTTGCGATGCGAAAGAGAAAGAGATCAGCGAAACGGTGTTGGCTGTTGAACCTTGTTGGCGACGGCGGATGTGTTGAGTGCCAGCGAGCTGTCGATGTACTGCTTCTCCTCGTTTGAGATGGTTTTGTGTGAACCCGGCGACTCGGAGGAGAAGAACCACCACGCCACGAACCACGCCAGGCCGAATATTCCTGCATCACCCATCAACGATTATTGGGTCACGTTCTGTGTGCCTTATTTCGACGTCTTTAGTAATGCCCAACTTGACAGGGCGGTACATAAAAAAGTAAAACATTTATGCTTGCGAAAATATTTTCTCAATTATTTTTTTAACGAACAATCTCGATTTTGCAGTGAAGTGACACCGTTTTGATTGGTGTTTTGTCTTTTTACCTAATCCCTATGCGCAACTAGGCCTATGTATGGTGTACGAATACGGCTATTTCTAAGAGGTATATCCGTAACTACGGGATCGATTTGGACGCGGATTGCGTCGCCGGAAAGCTAGAATTATTTGTGGATTAATGGAACGGATTGGAAAACGAACGGGTAAATAAGGGAAGAGCAATTTTCGCTACAGCATAAGTACTGTCGATATGTTCTGCGTGTATCTGTAACATACACGTCAGCCTATACAGAAAAGAATGTAGATGAATTCTTCCCGTTACGTTTGCACCACCGTGTACATTCTCAGCAAGTGGCTGTTACTGGCTGAAGTATTTTTGGCAATCTTTTGGCGTCACTCATATAATGCTGCAAATATAACACTAGACATTTACTGATTAGGTGCATGGATTCGTACGAAATCCGACCAAACAGTTATGTATTATAATCACGTAAGATTATAACCCCTCTTGCATGAAAATGAAAAGTGAAAAGACCGTAATTCCAATAAAACGGACTGGAGCTGATCTAAGTATAGCATGCAACGCTGCGATGCTGTCGAGAATATTACACACTAAGAATCATAATACTGTGATAGACAAACTCAAGAAGATCGGTTTTCTCTTACAGTGGGACGTACCGTAGAAATAAAAGCATGACTCCCATCCGGCGTAGTCGGTCATTATGCCTGACAGCGGCATACCGAGCACAGCGCCGGCGTATGAACCTGTATTAACAACATCGCACAGCAACTTGCTATCAGACACCTCTATCACTGAGACAAACCAAAAAAATATGTCGGCCCGCTGCCGACGTATTATACGGTCGTCCATCTAGCAGTAGCGACAGCACGTGCTTGTTTTAAACGTCAACATTAAAAGTCCCCTTGTACACTGCCTATAGAGCTAGTGGGGTGTTTACACGATCCAGCAAACTTCCAGCAAATGTAATGCTGGACGTTTGCTGGATCGTGTAAACACCCTATAAGTGCGGCGCTTGGTGTGCCTGTCTGGGCTGGCTCGTAAACATTGACGAATAGCGAGATTATGCATCATTTTCTGCAAGTTTTTTTACATCCGGTGACCTTGATCTTTGATTTTTTGAACTGCAAATTGGCACACCGATTACTCTTACCCCGGGGAGCGTTCACGTCATGTCTGGGTATTTTTACGCCCTTTTGGTTTTGCGTTGGTAGCCCGTAAGGGGCGACCAAGATCCTTAATGCGATCTATTAGGACGGCTGCATAAGTGCATAACAAATGTGCGGCTGCTGCACTTGCACGCAGATGTTGCTTGTCTTATTTGTCGTTTTATTAGAGCGCGGAAATGAAAGGATTTCATATCTTTATTTCTCGCCCACCAGGCAGCAAGCTCAGCTGCACGCGCCATAAATAACGTGTCAAAAATAACGCTCACGGGTCGCAACAACCAACAATTGGTCAGTCTTGAGCTACATAATAATGTGCTCCGCGAAAAACTCATAGACCTACGGACTACGTTTCATAATTTTTTTTCATCATATGTCAAACTATTTTTTTAATAAAATTTGCTCGAGGAAATTGTGATCAAATGATTACATATCCCGTCACATGCTTCGGTATATTGCCTTGCATTGTCGTAAAATATTACTAACATTTAAAAAATTGATATTTGATACAAAAAGGCAAGTGTTTCAAATTAAGGTGAAAGTAAAGAACGCTGAAAATACGAACCACAGAATGACATGGTGGCGAGTCTGGACCTCTCTAGCGGCGGTGCCCAATGGCGCCAGATGCCGTGGCACGCCGGGTAAGTCACTCCCTGCAAGCGTACCAGCACCGATAACAGACGATAATTACATCGCGAAATAACAGTTATATGGGTTAAGAAGTTTTACGCTTACTATAAATCAAAAATCAGCAAAACAAGTCAAAACATTTAGTACAGTATTGGTGATGCGTTATAGCAATAGACTGATAGGCGTTAACAGCAGAAGCACAAGTGCACCTGCAGCAAAGATATTTTATGTTGGCCTTATAAACTCCCTTCCTTTTATGCTTATTTTTTTGTCTTTTTATAGAGAAAACATTTTTTTGCATTTTCCAAGGAACAGGCGCAAGAGCGCCCTAAATACGCCCCTGCTCAGTTGTAGCCTGTTTAGTGGATTATGCCATTCTGGTGGATGGATTACTGTTATTGTGCGTGCAGTGAATGCTAGAAGCAATCGCACACACTGACGGCGAGCGAGCGACGCCGGTTTCGTTATTGAATTGAAAACAATTTAACGATCACGTCGCAGCCGAGACGGGCGAGGCGGGTGCGTTTACGTCATGATTGCGTGAGCGGCGCGCCGAGCGCTGCTTTTGTGACCGACCAATCAGCGAGTGACGGCACGCCACCGCTGCGTCTCAGTGGACAGAGCCTGCTGCTGCTGCTGCTGCTAAGGCTGAGGCTGCTACGTGAATTGATATCAATCTATATCGGTAACGCGATACTGATCGGCGGACCGGTAGGCCTATCGCCGAGTAATTCTATTTGTGCGTGCAACTCACGCAACAACGCCATCGTCATCTCCATCACATTAGCGCACTGCATGGCCATCAGCCGGCGTCACATTAAAATGTCTCCCCCATGAAAAAACCGCTCTGAG
>Ga0209367_1001479_pt1 | contig 28997 bp, 16 predicted proteins | sample WorMetLIZISLAND2_FD_187412 | JGI IMG/M metagenome (GOLD analysis project Ga0209367, IMG submission 187412) | Marine gutless worms symbiont microbial communities from Max Planck institute for Marine Microbiology, Germany - Olavius geniculatus... ...
GAACTGAGTCTCGATACTTTCAAACGTCAGCTGAAGACATACATTTTTGCGAAATATTGATGACAAAATGTATTCAGCGCATTAGAGATCTTTTTGAGTATGCGCTATATAAATTTACACTTTACTTACTTACTTACTTACTTTCTCTAGTGAAGTCTAGGGAAAAATTCCGGCTAGGCATTTGGTACATTTTTGGCAACGGAAATGATTTCGTGAACAAATTATCCAAATTGCAACGATGAAACCAGTCTTTTTAACTACAAGCTTCCACTATACTAGTCTGTGTTACTAGTGCTACGGCCAAAACCACATTTTGGGCGTAGCATTTTACAGCGTCTTGTTTTGCTATCTAAGTCAAATGCAAAGCCCAAAACGGTAGTATAGGTGCCCCCGTGCTGCTTATTGGTAGCTCGAGTTCTAAAGAAATCGGCTGATGGTTCGCCAGGCATTTGAGTGACTACGCTGTGTGTAGCTGGCGAGTTTGACATACGTCACGGAGCGCAGTTGACTAGTGGACGTTGTATGCCTGTCATCGAGAGAATGATTATTGAAGGTAAGAGAATGGACGCAATCGTCGTGATGCGCGCGTGGCAAGCAACAGTGCTGTTGGTTGCATCATTCGTTTGCTGGTTCAAGTCTTGCATCAGCTGTGTACTGTGTACTGTACCGTATGGCGCGCCGTCACCCGACCCACCCGACTGTGCAGCACGTGCGTCCAGGCCGCATCGTGCAATTTTCTGCTTCTCGACACGCATCTAGCTACTGTAGTTTCCACTTCCCGTAGTAGTCCTATAGGTGTGTCGATTCATGCAGTGCGGTCCCTCTGTCAGATATTCGGGTTCGTCGCCCCTTCTCCACAGATTGTTTGTCTCCGCAATAGCTGCTCCATATAATTGCAAAAGAAACATTTTGTAACGTTCACGAGTTTTTGGCTCAAATAAATTCGTCGCAAGCTAGTTTGAACTTTGAAATATGGCTACTCACGGACCCGCTGGGGGAGCACTGGAACATGGAGCTTATATAGTGTTGTCCAGACGCCCTGGCTGAATTCAAGGACATGAAAGTAAGGCGGGCAAAGACGTGGAAAGATGGGAGTAGGGGAAAAGCGGGACTGGACAGAGAAGAAGCGAAACTCGCACCAGTGTAGTTTGTTTTAAATGGGCGCCTTCTATGTCGCTGCTCTACCAGCATTCCGCAGTGCTGTTTAGCCACGTTCTGTGCACATATTTACATCGTAAATTGTTAGTATTCTTTCTCACACAGGCGCATGTCGTAGTAATTGAGAAACGCAGTCGATAGTTGGCGTTGTTCTGAACTGGGTCAGCCGTGCGCTGGTGTTCTCGGCGCCCGCCCGCTGAGCACTATTTAAAGCCGGCGACGAGCGCTAGATGCAATGCATAGCGTATCTGATGCATTGGAATGACGGTTGATGAGCCTGGACTGGAATATAGCGTAGGATCCCGCAGCTCAGCTGATCGCCTGCTAGTATTGCGCAAGGTTGATTGACGGCGCCGTGGAAGTTTCCTGCTGTGCTACACGGGGCTGCAAGTTAGCAGCGTCAACAGCTGCTGACTAAGATTGACGTCCGGAGAAAGATGTGTTGTTTTCACTGCGCAGTAGAACGCTCGACTGCCGGCAACAGCAGATACAGTTGTTGCGTGCGTCGTCACCGCCGACGTGTCACTGTGAGTCTGTTTTAAGACAAGTACAAAGCGACGTGACTGAACTGAACTGAATTGACATGGTTTAGTTTTTGACGAACTGGCCAGTGGGCAAGCAGTAATGCATTACAGTAGGCACCGTCTAGCGGCGTCGGTGGTCTACGTTACTGCGTTCACGTACGCATCAACCAATGACCAATGGGCTCGCCCTGCTTGTCCATTGGTCATTTTATCAAAAACTAAACCGTGTCAGTTTAGTTTAGTTACGTCGCTCTGTACGCACCTTTACGCCTAGCTAGCGACGCTGCTGAACTGTCGACAGATTGCGACCCCGTGTTATGGGGCGCTCGTGCGTTAGGATAAAATGAAACAACTAAAGTCTGCAGGAAGTGGTGTTGTGGGCTAAAAAAAAGTAATCGGGGCAGCGTAGGAGGTTGCAGACATTGCAAATTTTCAACATGGCTCAAAATTTTGGCCCTAAATTTCTTCAAAATGGGGGTTTTCCACCCCAACTTTTGCATTTTGGACTAAATTTCTCTGACAGGAAAGATATGTTTCAACATTTTTTGGACAGCCAAAAATTTGGGGTGGGCAATTGCCCCCTTTTTTTCATTCGCTGTCATGTCTGCGATAAAATCACATTTTGTTTTACGGTTGCTTTATTTTGTTTTATTTTATTTTATCTCAGGTGCAAGCACCCTTACTGACATTTTTGATAGTAGTTTATGTGAGAACATTTTCTTTTTGCAGAACTATAATTTTACATAAGTTTGCTGGTTTTGTGACTTTTGTCATCCAGCACTTTACAGGTATGCAGTAGTTTGTGGGCAACTGAAGTTGTAGTGTTAGTGGAGAAGTTCTGACAAGATTTCTGCAGTTCAAGGCTCAAGCTGTGCTCTTGTTAACCTGATGTGATGATGGGATGTGTATGCTGTAATGCTGTGTCACGTTATGTTTGTGTTGTGAGAATTTAATTTACAGCAGCAAGCTGTTGGCCACGTGTTTCACGTTTTGATTTTTGGCAGGCTTGTTTGTGGTATTGTCTGCATTTGTAAATGCGAAATGCTGTTCTGTGGTGGTAAGATCTGCATGCTGGGTGGTTGGTTAACTGCAAGTGTTTGCATGTTGCAGATTGGCGCTGTGTCAAATGACAATGAGGTGAATATCACGTTTGCTGTCATCATGTTGCAATGTCGATAATTTTTATGCCTCCGCCAACGTATTGGCCGGAGGCATTATGTTTCCAGAGTGTTCATGCTTTCATGCATTCGTCCCGGACAAATCTCGTTCGCACGATATCATGCATATTTGTTGACGGAATTTGAACAAACTTTCAATACTCAGGGACTTTGGGACTAGGATGAGTGCATCAAAATTTGGGGGAAGAGGTCAAGGGTCAAGGTCACGATGGGGGTCAAATATGCTTCAAAATGCACTATTTGGCTTGTCACATGTTGGCAGAGGCATAATAGTCGACAGAGTTGTAAAAACCATCTAGTTGTATTTCTGTAGATATCGTAATCAGATTTTGCACAGATTTGTGTGAGGCTGGCAGGCAGCATCATGGAGCTTTGCTTTTTTGACACTGCTCACGTGGTCCTAGAAATGTTTTTATGTAGGCCATTGAGCCTCCCAATAATGATAATGATGACATCTTGCTTTTCATTCCCTGATGTACACCGTGTTCGGAAAAAAAACATCTCCGACATTATCGATTGTCACTTGAAGACGAGTTGTCCAATTTTAATAATTTTTGGTACGAACATTTTTGACACAACTAAGCATCAGATGACTGGTCATTTTTCCACCTCACCCATTGTCTGCTTCGACGTTACATGGGGAAATCTGAACCAACAAAATATGCGTTAAAATGAACAAAATTATGTTAAAAAGCATTCCCAGCATTATCGATTGTGACTTTACAAAGGATTGATAGATTTTAATAATTTTTTCTGCAGATATTTTCGACACAACTGGCCATTAAACTACCACTCTAGTTCCCATCTCACCTAATTTCTGCTTCTACACTACTTGGGAAAACAGAAAGGCAAATTAAGCATTGAAATGAACAAAAAAAACTTCAATAAGTCTCATATCTTCAAACATCTAGTCAGCTACATGGTTCGACTGTCATGCAGCAGTGTATCTACCAGATGACGTTTAAGAATGTTAATGAATTCAAGAAGTGACTGGTGAAATCTGGATTGGTCTGAAGCAAAATATTTTTGAACTGCAAATGACGGGGCCTCAGGCAAAGTTCAAACCTTTTAGGGTTAAGAAATTTGAAATTATTATTTAATGTATTTGTTCAAAAAATTACAATGGTGCCTATGGCGAAAATGAAACAATGCTTTAAACGATCATAACTTTGGCTGTGTGTAAGATAGAGTTGTAATTTTTGGTTCTACTGTATAGTTTTCAGGGATGGCCAATCTAACAGTGTCATTCAAATTTACCCTGGACTTTCCCTGGTTGCCATGGCAACAAAATTTGGGACAAAGTGGGCTATAACTCGGCTTCTGCTAGAGATATCTGCGAGATCTTTGCGTCTATAGGAGGGTTTTCAGAGAAGAGCCATCAAATGCTGCCAACGAAATTTCACCCCAAACCTTCCTGGTTGCCATGGCAACGAAATTTGAGACAAAAGGGCTATAATTTGGCTTCTGTAAGAAATATCTCTAAGATCTTTGCATCTAATGGGAGGTTTTGGAGAACGGGCTATTGAATGAGGCCAATCTAATTCCAACACAACCTACCCCTGTTGCTATTTGAAGGTCACGTTACCTCAAATGGTCAAGATTGTGATTGTAAAATATCTATGGCCAGATATCTCCGTAACTGATCAACTGTAGTAAAACGTTAATTTACTAATGAAACAGCAAATGTAAATGTACAAAACATAAGTTCATACACTTGTTAACAGCAAAATTACAAAAGGTGATATTGTCCGCATTACACTGACTGTGTGTCAGTGTGCTGCTGAATAATATCACCTTTCGTAATTTTTGCTGCATTCGATGTGCAGGTCCTTAAATGTTGTCATTAACATGTGTATAAACTTATGTTTTGTACATTTATGTTACTAGTAATAAGCACAACTATCCTTGGTTGTGTGCATCTGTCAGTTCTACGATCTGCTGATGGACATTTTCCTGCAGAACAGCTGTTTGGAGCACATGTTCCAGGTGATGAGTTATCATCCCAAATATCTTGAGTGCTTCATGCGGATACAGCAGTACCTCATGTATGGTGATGGCCCACTACCTTTTAGCTACCGACACTATATTGCTGTCATGGTGAGTGAGTGCACGTTTTATAACTGCTTTTCTACTATCCATGCTGATGTCATATAGTATGATTGACGATGTACAGCTATGCTGTACGGCGTCCTTGGCATTGTTGTCCATCTGTAACGGATGTATTGTGGCTAAACAGTGTGAGATAGGGCCTAGGTTGCTATTGATCACTAATATTACATTGCACAAGTCCTTTCAAATGAGATGAAAATTATTGACCTTGGATGACCTTGCAGGTCAGTACTGCAACAGAAACTGTATAGGCTGTAGCATGTCTTTCCTAGTGACAGCTAGGCTTTCTTGTAGTATTGATGTTGGTTTTTTCATTTAATGGCATGATGTGAAGACTTTCTTGTAAATGGTGAAAAAATCTGGTAAATTATCAATAAGCCAATTTAACTGATAAACTCAGTAACATAAATTTTACATGCAGTTTGTGATTTTTGTAAAGACATAACTGAGCAAGTACTGTTGTTGTGTTACATTAGCTAACTACACTTGTGTGGTGATACGTGATATAAAGAATGAAAACAAAGTATTTCACACTTTATTTTGCACTAACCTGTGGTGTTGGTGTGGTTTGGTGATGTCGATGCTGTGCGGCTGGGGAGGTAACAGTAGGTCTGGCATCGAACTGGCCGTTCGCTGTGGACTCGGTGGTTTATCTACCTACGCACTCAGTGACCATGGAAACTTGGAAAGGGAGATGAGCACCTCATCTAAGGCTCTTTAGCTTTTAGCTTTGCCTTTACTTTTACCTGTAGTACATTGCATTGGTTTTTGCATAAATACGTACTTTGGTCAGTTTGTGATGATAGCATCTGTTTACTTGTGGTCAGGCTGCAGCACGGCATCAATGTTCCTATCTGGTGAACCTCCACTTGACGGAGTTCTTGCTACAGCAAGGTGACGAACAGTGGTTAAAAGGTGTCCAGTATGCTCCCACCAAGCTACAGCGACTCAGTGAAGTCAACCGGATCCTGGCTCACCGGCCCTGGCTTATCACTACTGACCATATCCAGGTGTGGTGGTTGATCAGTGATGATAGGGTGACTGAAACCAAATTTTTCATGCATCGAAACTGAAAATGAAACTAGTTGTCACAGATATTTCTTAGTGGCTCGACATTCTACACAGTGTTTCAAGCAAGACAGTGCACTACCACACCGAGCTTGCAAAATGGTTGTGTTTTGGCCTGATTTCATGTCCCCATGTTGCTAAGCGCTGATACGATAAACATTTTTCATTAGCAAACCAGATAAGTTCACCATCGGAGCAGGGTAGCAACTGACAGCACCAGTTGAGACAAGCAAGCATGTACTCACAATGCATTATGACATCAGCATTATGTCACGACTAGCAAAGAATACTTAATCAACTGCCATATTTTGTGCAATATTTTGAATTAATATTTCTTCAGCTAAAACTGGTACAAATTTTGTGTAAATTGATCATCATTTGAGTGAATTATGAAAAAAACAAAAAGGGTCCTTTTCTATGAAAATCCGTGTACATTGCAAAGCACACAAACCAGAGCCGGTCATAGATTTGGCAGAAACTGATATTAGTTACCGTGCATCCCAGTGGAATGGAAGCTGGATTAAGGTTTGGTGATGAAACCAAAATTGAAATTCGGTTGGTCTTTGTGTTACACGTTTATGTGCTGGCCTGTTCTAGTGGTTATCACATTGTATTCGATCAAGGTAGTTGCCCTAAGCTGTTCCTGGTTAGTACTTGGATGGGTGAACAGGATCAGTCTTAGCTCATGACTGGAGACCAGTGATGATCTGTGCCCCCGTGACCATTGATAGTTGATGAAGAATGGTAATGTCAAGATGTTAGTGCACCTTTGTTCAGACTGCTCGCTGCATGTGGCTGGCTCCCAGCAGCTGTAGAATAGGCCCAGTGCATACGGTCAAGTTTATTGTACTTTTTCCAACCTTAATTTGTCATTAAGCATTACACTTTTCTTATTCTTACTGCATATTGTCTTCCAATAGACAGCATTGTCACATTGATGACTTTCTGGAGGATAACAGGGAAAATTATTAGAACTGTCATTATGTTAATTACATATGCATGCATATAATGGAGTTCTTACAATTTTAGGTTAACCTCATTTTTGTGTTTTGTGTTTCTGTAAAGGTTAAACTTTCTGTTTATTGTATCGTTTAAACTTACCGTTTCATTATTATGTGTTTGTGTGCATTCTGCCTGAAAAGGCCGTCCCCAAAATGACCTATACTGTGTCGGGTGGGACGTTAAACCCTACTCACTCACTCACTCACTCTGCTGTGAGCGTAAAAAATTGAAAAGTAGAAGTCATTGTATTTAGTGTTGGGATTAGGATAATGAGTGAAAATGTATTTTTAGTTAGCATGTAGAAAGCTTCGTTTCACACGGCGTTGTTTGTGTCTGAGGCTCAGTGGTCGTTGAAGTCCTGTGTTAAAGGTGATACCTCATTCCTGTGGATATGCCAAAAATTGGATCCTTCATGAAATTGAAGCCCATAAACCAGCTGAAGTAAAATTTAGCAGAGTTGATTATGCCAAATTTCATGGTGGCTTCTGTGAAAATGGATGAAATACGAGCAAAATTGTATTTATACATTGATATTGATTGCAGAGGCTGGTGCAAGGCAACGAGGACTGTCAGGACAACTGGTCTATGTCAGAACTGATGCATGCGATCGTTCTACTCGCTCACTTTCACTCGCTCGCCAGCTTTGTCTTCGGCTGTGGTGTGACGAGTGAGACCGATCATCCTGATGGACATGTTTACTCCACGACAACAGCGATGTCCAACGACCAAAACGACGTCAACAACGACAACGATGCCAACACTGCAGTCAATGGACATCCAGCTGCTGCTGCTGAGGTATTAGCAATTATTAGTGTTCTACATTCACAGAGATGTGCTACAGAGAACTGAAAACAAAACTGTTTACCACTACGAAAATATCATCAGCGTGATCATGGCTGTAAGAGCAAGTGAACATTAACTTCATCATTTCATCATCGTCATCGTCATCATCAGAATGAGTGACTAACCTACTGAATATTGTGGTTTGATATCCCACTCAGTGCATTACAGGTCATTTTGGTAATGATCCTTTTCAGGCGATCATTTGTCCATCAGTCCGTTACTCCGTCCCTCTGTCCCTTATAGGCTCTCAACTCGGAAACAAGTACACAGTGTGCCATTTTTATAGTTTATGCAGTTAGAAGGCAGGGTTAAGGTTGGCGTTGCATTGCGCAGTTTTATGCAGATGGCCAGACATATAACGTCAGCACCGGGCCAGCATATTTTTTTTAGTTCATTGCATGTGCAATTTGATGTTGTTTCAGCTGGACAGTGAAGGCGAGGGCATTAAGGTCAGGGTTGGCTGTGGTATTGACTCACTGCTGCAAACAATGATACGTATCAGAGAAATGGCATCCGATGAGATAACCGAGGACGAAATGACACAGAGCTTTGAGAAAGTCGAGAATCAGAACGCCGACTGTAAGCAACTCTCGCAGTTTGCATGTGTTTTGCTTATATTTTTATTGATGGAATGCAGCAATATATGCCAGCACTACGCCAGACTTAGTTGCAGTTGCCAATGGCTCTCTGTACAATACATTGTTTGGCTAGTTGGCGTTTTACTGTCGATTATGTTTGTAATATAATCACACGTGAATATCCAGAGATTATTCTACTTGTCTGTCTCTCTCTAGACTGTTGTGGTATGATATCACACAGCATCTCTAGGTGTCTTATTCTGCAGCATGGAAGTTGCTACCAACAACAGTCCGAGACTTATTTTCATTACCTTCCTGCTTCTGTAGTCATCTTACAACTGAAGTTCTGTTTAGCGGGGCCTGTGGCACCAACTTATGCATGGCGTGCACGTTTATGATTAGGGGCAGTAGAATATCATGGCAAAAAAAAGCAAAAACACGGCAAACTTTTGTGAAAATGGCAAAAATCACTGCATCAAATTACAGGCCCAAACCATTATAGACTCTATAAAATAAATTCAGCGTCTAGCACTGACGACCATCATTACATATAGTGCAAAGGTTTATTTGTAAAATTTTGTCAGTGTGGAGCATTAAAATACAAATTTCTGCAACAATGTCACAGTCGCATATTGAGCCAGTAAGTAACAAAGCATACAGATTTTGGCAGCAGTAGCAAAAGTAAATATTTTTTTTGTTAAAATCACACCATTTATATTAATTAAAAACGAAAAATCATTGTAAAAACATTTTAAAAACATTGTTTGGCTAAAGACATTGCAAAACACGGCATTTTGGCAAAATCACGGCATTTGACGAAAATTGCGGCTTTTGTGATTTCCGTGTTTCCGTGATTTTCTACTGTCCCTATTCATGATAGTTTTTCTGTTTTCCTGAACATTGTGTGGAAATGAGCTGAACTGTCTGGTTGGTTGTGCCATTGCAGTGTTGATGCTGGCATCATCAGATAGCATTGCTGCAGTGTTTGGTGGCAGCATGTCACGATTTGTCGAAGACAGCGACTTTACATATGAGGACTTTTGCCGTCGTGGCGAGAAACATTCGATTCCGACGTTTCGAGCCAGTGATTTCTCGTGGGATGATTATGGCTTCTCTTTAGGCAATGGTCTATACACCGACATCGGCTCACTGCTCGATGACAAGTTCTCTGTAGCACAGAATCTTACATACAACACGTTAGTTTCTGCTTGTTTTGCCAATATCACTTTTGTTATCCTTTAGTAGATAGTGCATAAACACAATTCAAAATCAATTAACAATTGTCGTGATTGTTATGTAAAAATTTTGAAAGCAGAAGTTGTTAACGTAATTACTTGAGTTGAGGTGGATATTTTTGTTTTTATTGTTACTGTTATTGTGTTATTTAGTTGATAAATGCATCCGTTCTTAGGTGTGCACTATGCAATATTTTTCAGAGATAGCTATAGAACTGGTAACATATTCTTGTCGCTGTGGAGTGTGAACAGAAATGTCATTTTTACTGCTGCTGCTGTACAGCGCTAAATGCACTGCTGTGTATTTATTTTGTCTATATTCATGACATATGTTTTTAAATTAGCATTAAGATTAAAAACTGATGTGCATATTGGTTTAGTTTACAGAATATTTGACTGACTGGGTTTCTGGTTAAGGGTTTAATATTCTCTTGGTCTTCATAAGCAAGTTTCCAGCCTATTGTGTACTCAGGTTACCTAAGCATTTTGTCATCTGTAGTATAGGCAATGGCTAATAGCTTATCTGGGATAAGGAAAGAAGGCTGACGTCTGCTAGCCACAGCATGTGCACATTAATACAGGCATAATGTTCATGATAGTCAGCTGCCTCTTTCGAAATTGTAAAGTACTGCAACGTCTGGTGTTTGACTCTTTTTACACCGTGGTTCATAAAAAACGTGCCACTTTTATTTTTTAAATAGCTTTCTGAAACGTTAGCTGATTTTAATAATTTTTGACACACTACATTAGGAAAGAACTGGACACAAATGGCTGTAGTTTTGGCCACCTCACTTTAATACTGTCGCTAAACTACCTTGTGATATGCAAAAATCGTAGTCTGACCATTTACAACAATTAATTCATATTGATAGCGCACGCATCAACTCAGAAATGATTAACTGAATGGTGACAAACACGATTGGCAACTATTGTATTTCAAAAAGTCGCACGTGTCACATCACATCCTGTTTACTACAGCATGTACTCAAAATGTATTTCTCCAGCCCAAATGCAAGCGGCAAACAATGACACCATGCGCAAACAGCAGGCTCTACAACTTGCATTTCACATGGTAGTGTACCGATAGTATTACAGTGACGAGGCCAAAAGTAGTCATTTGTGTTGAGTTTCTTCCTGATGTTTCACACCAAAAATTATTAAAATGGCCAATGCTGCATGAAGCTGTTCAAAAAGTATAAGTGGCACGTTTTTATGGACCACGCTGTATGTAGTATTATAGCCAATTTTTTGGACAGTTTCCTTTATATAGCTTTCATCTTCAACAGATTTCGCCCATTGTTGTAGGCTCATACTGTATGCATGCAAACAGGCATGATGTGTACGGTTTCATGTCATATTTCGCTGTTGCTGTCAGGATGGGTGACAAGAACAATGTAGACACGACGTCGTTTCGCCGTGCTATTTGGAACTACATTCACTCGCTTTTTGGCATCCGTCATGACGACTACGACTATAGTGTCGTCAACAAGTTGCTTGAGCGACCACTCAAGGCCTACGTCAAGATAGTCACGTGCTTTCCCGACAGAGTCACACGTGCCGATTACGATGCTTTCATGCAAGATTTCAATCACTCTGAAAAGGTACTTGCTACCTACTGTTGTACCACTATAGTAATTTGCTTTATTTCTCAGAATGGGATTTGAATATGTTGGAATTAAATATTTTTGTAATGTTTTGTAATGTTATTGTAGTATTTGGCTCTATACTTATCATGCTTAATATGCACATCTGCCGTCTCCCCTCCCCCCCCACCATCTTGCCTTGAGTTCGAAACTTGTCTGTAATTGTTCTGAGAATAAAGCCTGCAAAAAACAATTTTCAATTATTTACCCAATAGATTGAATGACAGATGTGACCTGTGACTTGGTAAAGTATTATTATTCCCCAGGAAGGTGACTTTGCTCTTGTGAGATTTGAAGTTGTCTTTAGCTCAATGTCAGTTTTTAAGTTTTTTGTGCACTTTTATCGGCAGAGAGGTAAACCATCTCAGTATATAACCCAATTTTGGTATATAGCTCTTAAAATATGGTATGTATCAAGTCATCCCTCTGAGGTAGGTAAATTAAATCCTGGCTTACTTGGCTGGATTCAAGGCTGCGTTCACATAGACACGAGTATGAGTCTGCGTTTTCGTTTATGGCCTGTAGAAGTTTCACTCGTACAAGTGAAGCGTTCACAGTCACTTGTACAAGCACATAACTCAACGCATGTCAGCCATATTGAAAATTCGCAACGAAATCGAATCAAGGAAATGCTTTGCCATTAAAACTACAATATTCCACTACAAAGTTACTGTTATTACAAACCGCACATCTCTAACGATGAACAATTTTACGATGACTTGAGTTCTGACATCAAATATTCACCACGGTTTTTATAAATTATGTTAATGCTATTTACGAGTAGTTTACTTTCTACAAGTTGGATAAAAACACGACCTGCACAGAAACTACTCGTACGAGTGAAATTTACAGGTAACCCGCAGTTGTATGTATGTGAACGACCGCCATTGAAATACATGCAAACTCTTTTTTTGCTGGAACTCGTATGCGGGAACCCGTACAGTGCCGGACTCGTACTCGTGTTTTTGTGAACGCAGTCTAAGGCAAGGTGCATTGGTTGGCGGATAATGCTGTGGGATCCGGAACCCATGTGACAGGTGATGCTTCATAGGTCAGGGATGAGTTTCCCATAAAGAGCTATAGACTACCTTTGACCTTTAGGCCATTTATGTTGGCATTAGTTCTAACAGCAGTGTTCTGTGTGTGACTGCGTAGGTGCATGTAAACGTGATGCTGCTAGAGGCGAAGCTACAGGCAGAGCTACTATACAGTTTCCGTGCTGTCAACAAGTTCATGACATACCGATAGCACACGTGTCTGCTGACGTCACTATGCACTGCAGCCTCAGTCCCACAGCTGCTGTGTCATTGTGATGTCCATACACATTGTGAACTAAACATCTGTTTGTTTATACTAGATATTGTCTGTAAACCAGTGGTGCACAACGTCAGACCTGCGATGCTTTGTCATCCAGCCTATGACGTCCAAAACAGAAAAAAACACCAAAAATATGACAAAATTATGTTTATCAACTTCATCTACAATATTACTTGTGGCTTTTTGGACTTGTTTTAAGGTGTGTATGTATCCATTTCAGGTCTGAGCATACTATTGAGTTCAGAAAAATGCATAATACAGCATATGCATTATGCCTGCTGTTTTCAATCATTAGTGATAATAGTACACTTTGCTTTGGTCTGGCCTGCGGTGACTTTGTGACCAGGTTGTGTGGCCCGCAGCTCAGAAATGTTGTGCACCACTGCCGTGAAGTTTAATGTAATAACAACATTTGCTGGAAATCTTGTCATGTAGTTTACAACATTATGCACATTGAGTTACTATGCGTACTGCATGTCAACTGTAGAAATTGATCAACTGTTTACAGTAGCTATTTTCAGTCTGTGGTCATTTGCTAACCGGTCTTCTGCTAGACCTCTGTGCAGCCATGCCATCTTGACTTACTGTGAGTTCATATTTGACATGTTTGCTGCAGTGTTTTGAGGTAAAATATGTGGACCAACCAACGTTTTCGTAAATTAATATTGAAGTTGGCTTTATTACCAGAAAAAAACTGCTGGTGAGCGATATTTTTCTTGGTCAAAATGATAGATTTGAATTTTTTGATGAGTACGTTAATATTTCGTGGTTGCACTTGTAATTCATTCACGTTCTGTCACTCACTCACTCACATAGTTTGATCTGCACTCGCTGCCACGTTTCTTTTAAAGATCAGTTTCTGTCATGTTTGAGTTTGTAGTTCACTGCACTGTGGGCATTTTCTATCCGACGTTTGATCAAAGACATTTCTGAGTATAAGAATCAAACTTGCATGCAAATATGCAAGTGTGTCATGTAAACATGCTAAGCATATGGTACATGACGACTTTGGTATTTTTGAAGATTGATATTGATGTCTGCCATCTATTTTTTGACATTTCACTCTGATGTGCACTGCGTTGTTATCTGTGTGAACAGCAGCTGCTGCTGTCTGCGTGTTGTCATTCTATCCGACTACTGGTCATAACTTTTATCACCATTGTGTGCTGTCATAATCTTGCTTTAAATATGTCACTACCAGAGGCCGGTTTCTCGTTCTTTTGTTTGACCAATCATCAGTTAACTTTCAATGCATTTCCCAACAGCTCTGAAATGTAACTCGTTTGTAAGAACAGCTGCCATTGGACTATGATAATCAGTGATCACGTGGCTTTGTTAAGAAGAAAGTCACCAGCCAGTTCAGTTTTACTGACATTTGACCACTGATTAGTCATTCCAGTAATTAGCTAGTTGCTAGCTTAGTTAACCGACCGGATAAGGACGAGAAGCTGGCTCCAAATCATGCTGGTTCAGTGAACAGATATTAGCATGGTTGCAGTGTACAGACGTGGGTGGGTATGAGGTTTGGTCATCATGTCGATTGGTGGCTCTGTCATGTTGTGTTGTGATTATAAGCATTGCGCTAGTTACTTGTGTACCAGGGGCCATATGCATAACAACGTCGGAACTTTCGTCTTGGACTAAATTCGAGTTACGACGGATTAACTGTTAAGTTGGTATGCATAACGGCAACTTATCGCTAGTTTGGGCGTAAATAAGGGACTTCAGTTAGTCTCAATTGCAACCAGGCGTAGCTGATTTACTCCGGCGTAAATAAATTTGTTAATGACAAAACCATGGCACTTGCTATGACATATTGCATAATTTATCACTTATGGTTAGCCTGTATATATTACTAACACAGTTTTAGTATTAAAAGTCAAGGAATATAACACTTATTGCTTGATTTTGTTCGCACATTTTTGAGTTGCACATTTCTACTGCACGTGTAGGCCAAGGCCACAGACATCATGAATATTAATGTACGGCCCGTGGCTGCAGCACAGTGAGCAGACAACAATTTTGCCGCACGCTTGTGTCAATGCGAGAATGGGCAACTTAATGCTAGGGAATTCCAAAATGAAATTACCTGACATCAACTATGCCAGGACTTGCTAGTCTGACCGCTGTGTCATCTTTTTGCATACCGGCTAACTTTGTTGATTAGTCTCAGACTTCTTAGTCCCAACGTAGCTGCTAGTCTCGGTGTAAACTATGACGCTGTTATGCATACGACCCCAGAACTCTGGGGTAAACGATTTGCATCTCATGTGTAATGGTATTATTGAGTGACTGTTGTACAGACTGATATTCTTAGTGTTAGCGACCACTCTTACTGCCCACTTGCTAGATTTTTGTGGGCCCTATCTTGCTCTTTGCTGACTTATAGGCATGCTTTTGGTCATTTGCAGTTTTGCAACATCTGTGTCCCTCGTAGTCGGTACTGTGGGGCCCTAGACATGGTGCTGTCGTCAGTTCTGCATTAGATGCCTTGTTCATAATTTGTAAATTTTATAGTAGTTAATTCAAATTTTAATATAAGTTCCATATTACTTACAAATGCTGCAAGCAGTATACCGTTGAAAGGAAACACATTGTTTAGTAAATCAGAGAAATTTCAGTGTTTGCTTTATATAGCCTCCAGCAGCTGTTGTTTTATGCTGGAATTTAACTGTAACAGTTTTCTGTCTGGATTTCATAAATTACTCAGTGGATGAAAAACGTTTGTATGGTGCCGTGTGTTGCTGTCAGTGCTATGATGTGTGGCAAATACTGCGCTTAGTTGGGTTTGTTTGCTCGGTTTTTTGTTTATGTTTCTCGTGGTTGGTGTGAGTTAAACTCATTAATAACGTAGCCTAGTGGTTGTGAAAACACTTGCATTGTGAATTCTATCGAGGTTCCTACACAGTCTGGAAAGTCCTAGAATTTAAAAGTTCAAATTTCCAGACTTGGAAAGTTCTGGAAAACTATTGTGGAGTCGTTGAATTCTACCAGCGTTGATCGTGTTTAATCAGTTTGCTAAGTAAAAGTACTAACTATGTCCCAGGTCCACGAGTGTGTTGAAAATGCACTAAACCAGTGACATAAATTATAATCGACAAGTTCAACTATTTTTACCTATTAAGTCAGCTTTTCTTGTAGGTAAACTACAGTATGCTCACAAAAATTGGCCATTTATGCATTCTTTACAACAGTTTTATTGTACTGTGATATTACCACGTTGTTTAATAGATGTTTGTAACTCTTATCGGAGTCTTTAGTCCATAGATATGTCGTGCAAAAGAAAAACTGTTAAACCCAACGAACAGTTTTTCTGGAGATTATTTTAGATGATAACCATGTAAATTCTAGTCAGTCTGTTTCAGTTAGATACACTGCCATGTATGTTAAGGAATTGCATGTATGTGTGTGTGTGTGTTCATGGGCACTGACTAAATCCCTATAGAGGGGCAACCTTTCCTTCTTACCCTACCCTTCTTCTCTTTTTCCCTCTCTACAATATCCTTTTTTCTGTTTTCTCTTTCTTTTCTTTTTTGCACCTCTAAATCCTACTGTAGACTCTGGGGCTTGTTTTAGGCTTACTCATTTCGGCAAAAACACAAATGCAGATGACAAAAATTCACGATTTCAGCTTCGAAATATGCCAGAAATCACTTGGCTATTTAAAATAGCGGTTTACATTAAGATTGAACCATATGCCTAGATAAAAACTTGACTCACTCTACGGTTGCAAAAAAAAATCCATTAATCAAACGCCCATGGAGGCATCGATCCTACAAGCTTTTTGCTGTGGGTGGAGGTGATCGGCCTCATGCAAGCGGTGCCTGTGTGTGTGTGTGTGTCATTGTGAAAAGAATTATAAGCTGCAGATCTTCCAATGTATGTGTATATTTATTGCCGTTAAAAGTTGCACTTTTGTCTTTGCAGTAGGTGCTGTTCAACTTAACTTGAGGTTGGCTAGATTTGTACTCGAAACAGATTGTAGTTTCTAGTTTCTTTCTGGCCGTTTTTTTTGTTGTCAACGACCAAGTCTGATGCTTTTTTGATTATTATCTGGTTAAATTTGCTCCTATTGTGCGTGGAGTACAGATGTCAGATTGGTCATTATGGACCTTCCTCCTGCAATGTTACATATTTCTGCCCTCAGCAAAAGCCATGATTTTTTATTGGCGTTTGTCGAATAATTTTGTACATTTGTGGTTGTGTAAACGAAGAATCATTCATGTTTGTGGTGTATTGTTAGTTTTAAGCTAATTGTTCGAGCATAAATGGCGATATTTTAATTTGTGGTACTACTGTTCACTAATGACATAATCTTTTGTGTGTACATAATAGGCTTTTGCCATGGTGCCAGTGAGCTGTTTGTGCTAGCTGCGAATCTCGAGCTTTCTCTGTTTGTATTTTACCCTGTAAGAGGTCTTCAGTCATTTAGCAAAGATCACTCACAGTACATTGTATTTGAGGAAAAATACATAATGTATTTGCATTTGCTTGCTTTGTACGGAGTTGTTTTTTTATGTTTCTAACTGTTTTTCTTGTCCACTCTGCTTGTGTTCTTGTTCGTTAAATAAATATCAATGTAACTTTGAGTTCATGCATGCGTTATTTTATAGCTGACATAATATTGATGTGTATCTCAGGCACGGCAGGGCATTTCAGCAAAATTCTCCTGAAAAGTCTAACTTTGAACATTAGAATGTTACACATCTGATTATTATTCTGAAACGGGTGAGTGCACATCATTATAGGCAGGGTTTTTCACATCTTTGTAAGTCCTAGAATTTTTTTCTCTATATTCAAGGCCTCAAAAGTCATTGAATTTGAATTTCTAGGTCCTTGAAAGTCCTGGAATTTTTTCAGTATATTGAGCAGTGTAAACATTCAGGTCACAGGTTACGCGAATATGCAGATTCCGAAGAAAAGAGGCTACGGAACACTTGGAAATTAATATATTAGTGGTGTTTTTATGTGGTTTCAACATGATTGCATGCAATTTTACAGTGAGCAACATGTCTCGTAATGCGTAGTGATATGAATAATGTCAACACTTAATACTTGAAAATTAATGTCAGCAATCCTTGAAAGTCGTTGAAACTTATTTCATGTCAGCAGTGGGAACCCTGTATAGGTATGATTTACAGGTAATTGCAACCGCTACTGTAAACGTTACTAAACTGAAGCAGATAATTCACGTGTAAAGATGTTGGTCAGCAGTGGCAGTTTGTTTTTCAGAAGTGGTGCTTGTTGCAAGAGATTTTCTAATAGCAAGATAAATGAGAAGAATTAACGTGCTTTGTTTATTACTTATCGTTAGGGCTATATAAGTAGATGTAGGACTATTCTGCATTTGTCTGCTGACAACCAGAAATAGGGGCTACCACAGAACTTCTTGACGCCATCTGCACTTGGGCCTACATATGAAAATATTATTATAAAGTTTCATATTTATGAATTATACACAGCCAAATTGACTGTGGTTTAATGACAATGTTATACTAATGGTATTACTAAAGAAAATGTTAATGCTATATGCCATATTCAGCGTTAATATTTACTTTATTTCGCTGACGCTGGCGACAAGAAGGCTTCGGGAAAAACCCAAGGAAAATGATAATTTAAGTAAGTTTACCCAACAATTTTGAGGAAAAATAATTAACGAAATAATTAAAAAGCAACAGTCAGTTCGGGAGTCGTCCTAACCTGGCTTAACTCCTGAGGAGCCATTGAGCCGGTTACTCAACAGACCGTGCACAGTTGGAATATTTTCCCTTCCAGCACTGGCATAGCTACCACGGGCACTGAGAACACCTGCCCTCCCCCTAGGAGCTTATCAGTTACTCAAAATACCGGTAGTGCCGAAATGCACCAAAACACTTCATTTTAGCACAAAAATCGAAAAATTTGTATGGAGACGGGGCGCAGTCACCTCTAGACCCTTCACATGTAATTCGCATGGGGAGGGTGACCCCTCTCTTCACCTTACCTTCAAGTGCCCCCCACGCCCTACATCCAGATTCTAGCTACGCCAGTGCCTCCATCCCCTCCCAACTGGATTTGATTGGCTTTTTTGCCATTTTTCAAAATCAAGAATTCTACAATTGACCGTTGGCTTTCGTGGAACGAACTGGTGTCATAATGATAAACATACGGCTACGTATATACACTGTGGGCCACAAAAAGGGGCACTTTGCTTTTGTCTATATCTTTGCCATTTATGGACAGATTTTCAAAATTCTTTGACTGGCAAACTCTGCAGACAATTTGCAATAAGTGATTATTATATATCCCACCACACAGTAAATGCGTCTCTAGTGAAATATAAATGTAAGCAAAAACTAACGATAACAAAAATTTAGTTAAGTGAAAAAAACACTTTAGACCAACATTGTGATCCGTATGACGCTAGACTGTGTTAGACCCACACAGTTTAGTGTCATACAGACCATTCACTGTAATGTTGGTCTGAATGGTTTTTTTTCAATTTTACCAACATGTTTGTTTGTTATTATCGTTAATTCGTTATATATGCATATTTCATTGATATTTCACCAGGTAGTGTAGAGACGCATTTACGGTGTGGTGGGATATATACACTGTGTCTCAAAAACATGCACGACATTTTTGATTGTAATTTAAATGAGGATTAACAGATTATAATAATTTTTGGTATGAATATTCCTGAGACAACTGGCCATCAATAGACCATTCATTTTCCCACCTCACTTAATGTCTGTTTGTGCACTACCTGGGGAAAACAGAACCAACAAAATATTACTTTTTATCCAATGCGGTATGATTACTTAATCAGCATAACACATAAAAACACATTTTGTTTACATTTCTGACTTTTTGGCTGACATTTTATCCAACTGCCCAGAGTAAAACTGCTTGAAATGTCGGCCCATTATGCGAACACAGGCATGAAGACGCTTTCTCCATTTATTGACAGCAGTATCGATAATGTTCTGCTCCAGACCAATCCAAGCTTTACCAGTTACTTCTTGAATTCATAAACATTCCTGAACGTTATCTGGTAGAGACACTGCTGCAAGACAATCAAATTCTGTAATAGACCGGCTGTTGGGGCCAACAGATCTGGATAGATGAAATTTATTGACGTTTTTTTCATTTATTTTAACACGTATTATGCTTGGTCTGCTTTCCCCAGGCAGTGCAGAAGCAGACGTTGGGTGTGGTGGTAACTTGAACAATGATTTAATAGCCAGTTGTAGGCCTATCAGAAGTATTTTTGCCAAAAATTATTAAAATCTCCCAGTCTTTCTTCGAGTTACAGTCGATTACGTCAGAGATGTTTTTCAGGTTTTTTGTCTATTTCAAGGTATATTTTGCTTGATCTGCTTTCCCTAGGTAGTGCAGAAGCGGACAGTGGGTGAGGTGGGAAACTGAACGGTCATTTGATGGCAAGTTGTGTCCGGCATATTAGTACCAAAAATTATCAAAGTCTGAAAACTGGTTTTCAAGTGACAATCGAAAATGTCGGGGATGTTTTTGAGGCACAGTGTAATAATCACGTTATTGCAAATTGTCCACCGAGTGTGCCAGTGAAAGAATTCTGAAAATCGATCAATAACTGGCGAAGATATGGACAAAAGTAAAGTACCACGTTTTTGGCCCATCTTGTACATTCAGATAGAAAGCGCTTTGGGGGCAGCTTTAGAAATTGAGAATTTTCTCTCTGTGTGTAGTTTTGGCTCAGTTCGACCCGGCGGAGCCCGTTTCGACCGAAGAAACAATTTCTATTTCCTAAAGGCACGGTCACTCCGTGCGCTCGTCTGCATGTTAAGACGCGTGCAGAGCGACATAACTGAACTGAACTTAACCTGACGAAGTGACGTCACATGCGTCATGGGCACGAGTCATGGGCGACGGGGCGTGGCCTAACATAAAGTACGTGCGCCTAGTCACGTAGTTGCATTGTCGCCGGCGCCGTTAGACCGTGCCTACTGTAATGTATTACTGCTTGCTTATTGTTCACTTCGTCAAAAGCTAAACCATGTCAGTTCAATTCAGTTACGTCGCTCTGTATGCGCCTTTGCACATACGTTAATGGCTAGTTCACACCTACGACGCCGAGGCAACTCAACTGTCGAGTTGAGTCGCGTCGGCGTCGTAGGTGTGAATTGGACCTAACACTGTACTTTACACATGTTAGTCACAGAAGTTGATCTCTGCTCATAAACTGCTAACTAGATGTCACAAAAAAGTCATCTCGATGACAACGAACACGGTCGATTACAGACAATGTAAGTGTAAAAAATGTGGTTTGCTGTCAATGACATTTAGTCTTATCAGCAACTAGCTCGCTTTTCAACAACAAATGCGCTGTTTTAACAACAAAACAATTTACCCAAATGTTTGCTATTGTGCCAGTGCTATGTACATGGCTACATGGTAAATGCATGGCGTTAAACCTGATAAAATGTCAAAAGCAGATATTCATTTTTATCGTATATTCCCCCGTTTATGACAGTTTCAGTTACCACACGATTTATAAAAGATGAGAACACTGTCACTTCTCCATCACGCTTACGTCTATGCGCCTATCATCAGAGCCTTCTATGAGTTAGCTTCCTGGAGTAATATGTGTTATACATCCTAATAGGCCGCGTTACGGGTTTTGCTGGTCCGCCCGTCCGTCCCGCACAGGCCTTCAGCTCGAAAACGAAAAGGAGCAGAAAAAATGGTGCAACTTTGCCCGTGGAGGAATAATCAGTTCAAAAAGTTAAAGATTGAATGGAAGGACGGCAACACTATATGTCGACATTGGGCAGACACAGTTTTGTTTAGTTCACCTATGCAGTGTACTACTGTTAGCGTGTCAACAGTGCAGGCCTAGCCCACAGAGATGTTGAATCATGATCGTTGAGTCTGGCTCAGCAGTCATTCGGTCAGTGACTAAATCTCATCTGTTGTAAGGGCACTTGCATCATTCTGCATCTGCTGCTGTTGTTTGGTCGATTTGCTCTCTGACGCCGCTGATTGGTTCCCGGCAAGCCGGACATGTTCCGTTCTGCGACAACACCGTGTATAATTATTCCACAGATGTGATAAGTGTTGCGAAAAAAAAGTTAAAAGTTGAAAACACGTTTTTCGGAAAAAGCGTTTGTGAACGTTGAATAAAACGTACTTGAATGTACGTAGTACTTGGTCCATTGAATCTAAATCCAATGATTTTCCACGTTCACCAGTAAGTAAATCAAAATACAAAATCTTGCACGATAATACTAATAACAGTGGAGTAAGAGTCTAAGAGAAGAGAAAAAGCAAGTATGGGTCGAGGCCAGCAGTATTAAGGCCAAGGCCACAAATGTAATAAGTAAAGTAGGCATGACAATGTCATACTGCGCGTCAAAAGCCAGACTAATCTTACTCCAACCGTAATGCGCCATACAAATGCTCGAACAAACATAGTTTCAATATTTCAGACTAGTCATAACAGTCAAAACAGGAAAGTCAACACAGTTTTAGTTTCATTGCACAGAGTACACTCATTACAAGTGAGTAAAAACCAAGGCGTCGAGGCCAAGCTAAGGCCAATGCCAATGCCAGTGGTCTTCGAGGCCAAGGCCACGATTCTTTGTCCTCGACCTGTCCTCGAAAGTTGAGGATAGTCCTCGAGGATTCCAAGCCTGGCAAAAAGCAAAAAGTAAGTTACGTTGTTGATAGATGTACAGGCCCTATACGTACGAGCTGCAGCCAAGGCACGATGCAGTCGCTGTGATAGAGATGACGACATGGAAGTTGACGCACTTGTTCATCGACGCCAAAGTCTTCCAGGCAAACGTTGCAGCGTCCGCCAGTTTCTAGCATAAACGCAATTTTTACTAGTCGACTGTTCGTGTATACCTACCCATTTTTCCATAGCGTGGTCTGTCGTCTGTCACATTCGTGCATCCTGCTTAAACCGTTTGACGGATTAGACACATTGTATCAGATAAGGGTTTCTGCGATTATGGGTGTCCCTAACCCTACGGAGGTCTATGACCCCTAGGGAAGGAGAGATTTGAAAGTTAAACCCCCTCCCTTTCCCAGCAAATACACACAGTTGCAAATAGCTGTCCCGGTCAATAAAAGGGAGCAATTTCTTCTGATTCCTAATACTTGCAGACAGCTATACTGACCAACAGTTTCCTGATGTATGCTGACTGTTGGTAAGTCTTCGATGTGCTCAGGCGCGGCGGGCGATGGGCCTTCTTCTGTCTGTAGACTCAGCAGCTGCATTATTTCACACATACACACAGGCGTCACTTTTGAGCAGGCATAAGTTAGTAAGGAAAAGTAAAACTTTGATTTATACAGCGTAAGGATGCCGTTTAAAACCTTTAATATGCTGGTCACAATAGTAGGAAAAGGTTTTTTTTCAGAAATTGTCCAAAACTGTCGAAGTCACGCGTCGGATCTCTGAGCTCGTCGGGTATTGGGTTCCAAACGGTCGGAACAACAACCGAAAAAGCTCGACTGACGACCGTGTGTTGAGTCAACAGCGAGGCACAATGAACTGGTGTCGGTTGACTGAATGCAGACGAAGACGCGACGCGACTTCAAAGGCTGAAGTGAGATGGCGGGCGATGTTCTGAGATGCTTCAACGGCGGTACGTTATGACGCTCAGGTTGTAGTTGTACATCCCCACTGCCATTCTATTTGTTCAAAATAAATACGCCAATTTTATTTTGGCGAACTCGTGCCGCATGCTCGAACTTGGCTAACGATATGATTGATTTCTTTCAGTATCTATACAAGTAAACAAGCAAATGACCAACAGTAAGTGTTCGTACTGCGATAAAATTGAGCGCTTCTGGAACTCGGGATGCGGGAATCCAAACAAACTCTCCGTCGACGTACATCATCAGCTGAGGCCTGCAGCACGCCAGCACAATCACGCAAAACCGTTGCATTTCTGACACAGCAAAAGACTACAGGGTGTGCCAAAAAATGACTGAACTTGTTTTTGTCAGAACTTCGTCAAATCCCTACCAAATGTGACAATTTTTGGCATACAGATAGCCAGAACGATAGCAAGATGTAAAGTACACTCATTGTCCACCTCACATAGTTTATGTCAACGCACTACCGTGTAAAACGCAGATGCTCCAAATTGTTACATTACACGGTGATTATTAGTATCAGATTGCTCACTTTTTTATGATCAATTTGACAAAAAGTGCCATGTGATGTAATAATTTTGTTGTACTAAATATTTTACGCTAAAAATAGCAGACAACAAAATAACTGATTGATAAGCTTAAAAACATATTTTATCCATGAACATTTGCTGTGAATTTTTTGATCAGTTGATTGTTAATGCTGCTGTCAGCCACGGCGTCACGTCTAAGCCATTGTATACACTTTGGGCATAAATTCTGATAATTTGGAGATAGATTGTTACACAAACTTATGATTCTGCTAAATAAATCACATTTTAGTTTATTGTGTGCTTAATTAAGTTGTTGAAACTTTTACGGACACAAAAACTGAGCATTATGCAACAATTTGGAGCATCTGCGCTTTACACGGTAGTGCGTTGCCATAAACTATGTGAGCTAAACAATGAGTATATTTTACACATTTCTATCGTCTTGGCTATCTGTATACCAAAAATTAATTATCAAATTTTGTTGAGGTTTGATGAAGTTCTGACAAACAATTTGGGTCATTTTTTGGCACACCCTGTGTAATGGCGCTCGCAAATGTGTGATAAAATAAAAATAAAACTCTAGCTAAAACAGCTGTAAACACTTCTTTTATTTTATCGCAGTACATGCAAGCCCCTGCAAAAAAAAACAATTTCTCTGCAAGTTTTATAGCGCCACGTTTCGCTCTTTGATGAAAAGTAAACAAAATCGATTGCAACCGTCTGCAATTTTTTATCGCACATGTGCCGGCGTCCTAACATTGTTAAAGGAAGTTCATTATTTTTGTTTTGCGTGTCCTTTAAAATGATTTTACAGTGCCCTGTTATGCCGTGGCTACACGCACCGATTTCCTAGTCTGAGTTGTTGTCCGATGTCACCGAGCCTTCCGAGGTTTAAAAACCTCGTCCGAGAAAATCGGACGGAGTGTGCATGCTCATTACTTCCGATTTTCTCGAACGAGGTTTTTTGCCTGCCTGCCAAAAGACGCCCGTCAGAACCTCGGACAAGAAAATCTAACGCGTCGTCCGACGTGTCTGATTTCTTCGCCCGAGAAGCTTGAACAACACCTTGGACGAGAAAATCGGTGAGTGTAGCCACGGCATTACGTGACGTTGTGATGCGGCTGGTCAAAATCATGTCAATAAGCTGACCTATATAGTAACAGGGCAATATTTTCACGGCTTTAAACAATATTGCCCTTCGAAATAGCCTTGCCCCGAAAAATAATTTTCTAGCTGAAATCAATATCGTTTCGTGTAACTGCGCACATGGCATGCCTACGCCCAGTACGGTTAGCTTAGCTGTTTGCCTCAAGCAATATTTTCCAAATTTCTGCGGAACAATTTTTTTTAGAAATAAACGCAATACAACGCCAGTCGCTATTTGTATAAAACTGCTAATGCGTATAATGGACGAAAGAAAGAACATTTTATGCTTACGGCGTAGCGACGACGACACCGCGACGGTCGTCCAATCTGCGTACGCTCGACTCCTCGATAAACCTACAGCATAGCACAGCAGCGAGTATCACTCTACTGCAGCTACTGAAATCAGCGAATTGCGTAAAAACTCACAAAAGAGACCCATAACTTCTATCAATTACCACACGTATACGGTACGTATACAGGACCGGGCGTTTTATATACTGTAAGCCTATACTTACTGACTATGCCTATAATGCTCCAATTTCGAAAAAATGATTAAAAACGGTACGAAATTTGATAAGTTGCGCAGGCTGATGGGCATTTAACTGTATAAATGTATAAAACATAAATTTATATACTTGTTAACGGCAACATTTAAAGACTTGCATATCGAAAACAGCAAAAATTACAAAAGGCGATACTGCCCGCATCGCACTGACTGCGTATCAATTTGCTGCTGAATAATATCACCTTTTGTAATTTTTGCTGTTTTCAATGTGCAAGTCCTTAAATGTTGCCATTAACAAATGTATAAACTTATGTTTTGTACATTTATATTTGCTGTTTTATAGGTAAAATAATGTTTTCCTACAGTTGATCAGTTACGGAAATATCTGGCCATAAATATTTTACAATCACGATCTTGACTGTTTGGAGTCACGGGACATTCAAATGGCAACAAGGGTCGGTTGTGGTGCAATTAGGTTGGTCTTATTCAATAGCCCGTCCCCCAAAACCTCCTACTAGATGCAAGGATCTTGGAGATATTTCTTACAGAATTCGAATTATAGCTTTTTGTCTCAAATGTTGCCATAGCAACAAGGGTCAATCGGGGTAAAATTTTGTTGGCAGTATTCGATGGCCCAACCCCGAAAATCCCCACAGATGCAAAGATCTCGCAGATATTTCTAACAGAAGCCGAGTTATAGCCAATTTTGTTCCAAATTTCGTTGCCATGGCAACCAAGAAGGATCGGGGCAAAATTTCCTTGGCAGCATTCGATGGCCCAATACCGAAATCCCCCCCCAATAGACGCAAAAATTTTGCAAATATCTCTAGCAGAAGCCGAGTTATAGTTAATTTTGTCTCAAATTTCGTTGCCATGGCAACCAGGAAAAGTCGGGGCAAAATTTTGTTGGCAGCATTTGATGGCCCAAGCCCGAAAACCCCTTTACAGCAAAGATCTCGCAGATATTTCTAGCAGAAGCCGAATTATAGCCAATTTTGTCCCAAATTTCGTTGCCATGGCAACCAGGGAGAATCCGGGGTAAATTTGAATGACACTGTTAGATTGGCCATCCCCGAAAACCATGCCATAGAACCAAAAATTACGACTCTATCTTATACACAGCCAAAGTTATGACCATTTAAAAAATTGTTTAATTTTCCCTATAGGCGCCATTGTAATTTTTTTCGAATTTTTCTAATAAACACGTTAAGTATAAAATTATATTTTTTAACCTTAAAAGGTTTGCACCTTGCGTGAAGCCGCGTCGTTTGAGCTATCGCACGTAAGAATCCCTTAAGGGGTCTGACCAGTAGGTGCGTTGAAGTAAAAAAGCTATAAATAAAAATTTTTGCGTATATTTCACCCATTTGCAAAGAAGCCCCCCCCTTGGGCGGATTTGCATGAAATTTTGCCTGACGGGTCCCTTTGCCAACGTAATTAACTGTGCTAAATTTTATCTCAATCCGGTCAGGGGTTTCAATTCTGTGGGGGTCGAATTTTTGGCTTCCCCATAGGAAAGAGAAGTCGCCGTTAACACAGGACTTGAACAACCGTTCAGCCTGTAGTTCAGCCTGTGATACACGTATACAGTAAAGGACTATCAAATCACAAGGGGGAAAATTAAAATGTCCCGACAGTTGTCTCGGGTGACGTTGATACCACTGCATGGTTGACCTACAGCGGAATGTTGGGCTGGTCGGGTACGACTGGTCGTAGAGTCCTGGTAGTCAGCCACGGTCCGTCCTGCACCATCAGATGCAGTGTGTCGGCGGTGCGCCGTTGAATCTGTGGATCGTCTTGTGTGGGTGGCGCGGAGGCTCCTGGTCTACCTACCGCTGATGACGAAGTACCCTGCTGATTGTCACCACGAAGATCATTGGTCGACCGCGCACGAACCTACACACGGTCAGACGAGTTAAACGGTATGTCTACGAAACGTCACCTGCCATATGGGATTACACAGTCTTACCTGCCGATGTAACGGTGACACCGATAAATTTGCCTGTCTTAACCCCAACCAAACAAGCTGGTATTTGACTTCATTTACCTACCCGGAAGGATAGAAGGCAGAGTTGTATTGCGAATTTATACGCCTATATTTCGCACCGCATCCGGTCTTCTGACAACGTAATGTCACGCTTATCTTCGCCTTTGATGACAATACATCGGTGCATATCACAGATATGAACAGTTTAAGCAGCTGCTATAGATATTTCTGCTTGGCGTTAAAAGATCGCAGCGAATGTGATTAACTGACGACATAGCACCTTTCGATTTTTTTATTAACTTACGTGGTTACATTACATATCATGAAAACATCGCAGACAGACGAAAGCACACAGAGAGACGGACGGACGGACGGACTGACGACACAAAAACATGAGGACCCCAACACCGCCTAACAGCGGCGTCAATCCAAACTTAATTTTTTTGTAATGAAAGAAAAATTTTATCTGAAGGCAAACTGACATGGACTCGTTCACGCTTCGCCTCGGAATTTTTCATTAGGGGAGCAATCGCCTTCCCCGTTTCCTCGCCCCAGGGATTGACGCCACTGTCGCCTAACGTGAATTGCGGAAGACGGCGGCTTACACACACCAATGGTATGTGGCACAGCCACGATTTTGTCTTACAGAGAGAGGGCGGTATTTCCAAAGATAGTGTGGACCAATTTCAACAACCCCTTCCAACATGTTTCTAGTAAAGTCACTGCAAGTCCCCACACGTCACACCAAACGGCATGTCGATCCCTTCAGCCATTTTTGCACAACAAACTCAACGGACGGACGCACAGACAGACGTATCACACAGTCACGTTACACTTTCAACGCTAAAAAGTTTTCTTTAGGCGTCTTACCCCCATGGTCCGCCCCTCCCTCTCTTTCCTCCCGCTGGTTAGATGTTTTACTGCTAAACATACCAGAACGGTGCGACTGCCACGCCGCTGTGCAAGTTCATTTGATGCTGGTCTGACGAGAATTCTTCGCACTCCGTTTGACGTCGCACTGCCTCCTGTCAGAAAGTCAAGCAAACGAACATGCGAACGTTTTAGCCTCTCTGTGATTTAACCAACAGCACCCCGGCACTAAAATCCTGAATCGTCTGCCAATCTTGTAACGACCTCTGCTTAACTGAATTCGAAGAACTACGAAAGTCCAAAAGTTTATCGCCATGTTTAGTGGCTTCAGTGAGCCGTAATGTTCAGTTCCCCGAAGAAAATGGCTGTAGTCTACATGTTCGTGCAAAATTTCATCAAGTTAAGTACAACAGTTTATGAGTTATCATGTTGATAGAGAAGAAAAAACCAGAAGGCGCTCGTAAGAGTGCATATCTCTGCCAAGTGAAGTAATTTAAACATTACTACTGCTGCTGCTACTACTACTACTACACCTATACCTACACCTACAAATACTACTACACCTACAACTACAGCTAAAGATAACGGGGTCACGACCTTGACCTTTCGGGGTCACGTGACGTTATCGATCACGTGACCATTTGACTCACGGTGGTCGACTTCCTATGGGTGGTCCAT
>Ga0209367_1001480_pt1 | contig 28991 bp, 22 predicted proteins | sample WorMetLIZISLAND2_FD_187412 | JGI IMG/M metagenome (GOLD analysis project Ga0209367, IMG submission 187412) | Marine gutless worms symbiont microbial communities from Max Planck institute for Marine Microbiology, Germany - Olavius geniculatus... ...
AGTCTATCATATGCATTCAATTGTGCTATGTGTAGAGTATATAAGATTGATTTTCATTCTCTAAGTACTGTGTATTATTATACTGGACAGTCGGAAATTGTTGATGATGTTTGTAATAGTCACAAAATCTTTTTGCGTAGATGTTTGCTTGTTAGCAATAGTATTGTGAAGTTGTTGGCTGATAGAAGACTGTAAAGACATTTAGGCCTATTCTTATTGTTCTGTCTGTCTCTGTTCTTTATTTTGTATGTTTCTGTGTCTCTGTCTCTGTCTGTTGTTACCAAACTATTCTTTGGTGAATAAAGATTGATATATATATATATATATATATATATATTAAGGGTACAATAAAGATTTTAACGACGGGGGCTTTTACTGTAGGAACGGACTGCAACGGGAATTATTTTTTTTATGCCAAATCGAGTACATTGTGACCGTGGGTGTTGCAGCTTACAACAATATTATTATCCGAGATGTTGACTCGACGTGATGCTGTGTCGTCCAGCCGGACCGTGGGTCCTGTCAGCCTCAGTGACGCCGTCAAGAAACGATACTTCGACACTGACGACACCAGCAAGAAGACTAAAGCTGCTGCAGCTGCTGACTGCTCGTTTGCTACTATCACTTTCCCATTCCAGAGTAAGTCTCACGTAACATGCAAAGAAGCGCTGGCGTAGCCATAGGGAAGGGGGAGGGGCATAGGAGGCACGTGACCCCTGCAGCTTAGGATCCTACTCAGTTACTCAAAATAGTGCCCAAAGCACCAAAACACGTCATTTTTACACAAAAAACTTCAACATTTTTCGGTAAGGGAACACATCCTCCTCTCGAAACCTCTTTTTCGTGGGGAGGGGACACCCTTCCTCATACTTCACCCCTCAAATGCCCCCACTACAACTAGATCCACTGCAAAAATGTAAGATCTACACCAGGGCCGAAAAAGGTGCCGCTTTCATAGTTTTTGAATAGCTGTGTGAAACAATAGCGAGTGCGCTGCCAAGTATCATAAAATTTACTGTTGTAAACGGCCAAACTGCGACTTCTGCATTTCACAAGATAGTGTAGGGACAGTATTAAGATGAGGTTGCTAAAAGTGCAGTCATTTGCGTCAAGTTTCTTTCTAATGTGGCACGCCAAAAATTATGAAATTCCGCCGATGTTTCACGGAACTATTGAAAAATAAAAGTGACACTTTTTTATGGCCCACGGTGTAGTTTTCTGATGCCACAGTAATTTGAGTTAAGGTCCATAGGTAGGCCTAGGCTACACAGGATTTCGTTTTTGACGAAAAACTGACCAAATGACGAAAACTAGCGGTCGTGATGATTTTTGACGAATTTTTACGAAATTTGCAAAATTTTCAGTTTTTGGCACACGAAAAATGGCATTTTTGGCGGCAAAATTCTTTGAAGCCTAATTTTATCATAGCAAGCACTCCATATAGGCAGCGTTCGAGGATAAGTATTTCATTCACGTTGAAAGATACGTACGACGTTCGTGCTTTAGCGCGTTCTTTGCTTGCACGTATCTTCCATCACTGCCCACAGAGCGGCGCTAATCTCTGTTTATTTGGCCCTAAAGGGTAGGAGGAGGCTGAGTTGACCTATATGAGTCTTTGCGATTGTTGCTGACACTGCCACTGCAAAGCAAGGATACGCGGCTTCAGAGGCTAATGCATCGCGCGATGTGCCTGTCCACGTCTCAGATTTTGCTGCATGTACGACACTCATTGCGCATATCACGGAAGGGGGCTAAGGTAAACTGATTTGGGTGGTGAACGCAGGGTAGGCTTCGGGACGCGTCAGTTGTAGGAGCCCCCTACCCTAGAATGCTAAAAGCAAAAAAATACAACTATCTTTTATAGCGGAGTTTATTTTGCAAGAGAACCGCCTTTCACATTCAGTAGTGTTATAGAAACAAGGATATTGGCCATAATATTTAGTCGATTTTGTCACACTTTCGTGATAGGCGCAATGAGTGACGTATTAGCAAAATAATAACAACGTGGCGACGAAAAATTATCGTGCGTTAATTTGAGGATTGTCTGACGTTTTGTAGAAGTAGCTTAGCAGTGGCCAAGCAAGGCTATGACGGAATTCCTAATTGCTATCAATCGGTTACTAATTTAATGAGTGACTGTCTATGGACAGGTGAACCATTTAGGTATACAACCAACACCAAGGTCAACTCAGCCTTTCATCATTGCGGGGTAGGTAAATCGAGTATCGGTTTGTCTGGCTGTGGTTAAAACAAGGCGCGTTCATCTGTGTCCGGTAGAAGTTAACACTATGTGATTCCATATGGCAGGTGACGCTTATTAGCACTGTGTTGGATTTTCTATCAAGAGCTGTAGATCTTCTTTATTTAAATCTACCTAAATCTGTTAAACGGTTTAAACAGGGCGCAGGAGTGTGACAGACGACAGAGAGACGGACAGACAGACAGACAACGCTACAAAGACACGTGTAGCTATAGTCACCCCGAAGTGCATTCGTTTATGATTTCTATACACATACATATATATATACATATATTATATACATGTTTCTATAGTGACGTGGGCAGAGTGCTCGCTGTTGGAAGGCGCTCGGTCAAACGATGTCAACCGAGTTCAGCAGGCTCTAACTGTACACAAAGTCAACGTCAACGTCAGAAATAACGTGCGTAGGCTACCCACTAGTACCGCAATCTCGTTGATAAAATAGATGACTGGACATAGTGTGATTGTAGGCTTATTATTCATTAACGTAATGCTTATGCGAATGACACTTGCAATTAAAGGCAGCTTACTTACTTAGTTACTTACTTACTAGAAATGGATAATCTGTTGTTATAACCTCTTTCTTAAACGCATCGCCTCGGCGCCTCGATTCTAAGGTAACTAATAAAACTGCACTGATATTTTTGAAGGTCCGATAAAAAATTTTAGGACACAGGTTTTTACACGCGACGGCATGTAATGCTTCCCGCGTCTTAACCATCGTCGAAACGTCCGTCCGTCCGTCCGTATGTCCGTCTGTCTCACTCCGGTATTGAGTCAACACAACGCAAGCTAGGATCACGAAATCTTCACCATGGACTGCCACGGAGACTCTAATTTTAGCGAAAGAGGCCACCTCAATCGAGGGCACTAAATGAGAGAGGGTACAGAAAATGGCCATTTTGAGCCCATAAGTCGCCGTATCTCAAAAACGGTGCGAGATAGGGCCTAGGTTACCAATAGTCACTAATCGAAAGTCCCATACGCTCTTTTATTGACATCAAGATCAAGGACCTTGAACCCCAAAAATAGGGGTTTTAGTGATTTTTTTTGCAATTTTGGGCTGCAACACACAATTTAAGAGTAAAGTGTGCCGACATGGCTTGATATAGATCAAGACAACCTGCATGGAATTTTCAGCATTAAACATAGATTTTAGCAGTTTAAGTCCCGACCCCTTAGGTTCAAGGAGGCCTTCGCACGCGGGCGTCAAAGAGGGGTACCCCCGATTAAAGGTCGTTATTTTACCGTTGTTGGCTCGTCTAGCGCTTGCAGATAGATATAGACTTGTTGCTTGCCGTAACAATAACTGCTGACAAGCTTATAATGATTTAACATTAATGACCTTGAACGACCTTGAACTCCCAAAATGGGCTTTTTAGTGATCTTTCTGCAATTTTCGACTGTAGCACACACTTCAACAGTGAACTGCAACGAAATGGATGGAGATAGATCAGGACAAGCTGCGAACAGGAATTGCTATAGGCTGTCGCGCGTCTCGTGAGCTTTAACTGCTCACATTACTTGTTTTTTTTGGAGACGAACGGAAACCGGAAGCAGAGGAATTTTCAGGTCCTATCAGTTGTGTAGTAGGCGCTGTGCCAGTCAGCGTCTGTGTGTCCGTCTGTCCGTCTCTGCGTCTGTCTGTCAGTATGTGTATAGTTATGTCTGTCTGTCTGTCTGTCTGTCCGTGTGTCTGTCTGTAGTATGATCGTACGGCGCTGCATTGGTCAGCTGCTAACGGTCACTTGGCCGTCACACAACTTCTCATCAGAGCAAACGCCGACCTCAACTACGCCGACAAAGTAATGTGACGCACACTAACTATTTCAAACGGCATCTTCACAGTAAAGTTCAGTGACCACTTACTTGCAAGCAATTTATTGTATAATGCACCAGCAAGAAAAAGCATTGAAAATAAATAAATGAAATTGATGGATCTGTGACAAAAAACTTGGTCATTCTGTATATATACACGTTTGTGTTGAGTCGGACTTGAGTCCAGGATTTAGTGGACTTGGACTTAGACTTGGATTTGGGAAGTTGTAACCTGAGGATTTAAACGCGACTTACGTCCAAGTCCAAATCCTCAGCTTCCTAGTTTGGACTTAGTACTACTCGCAGTACTAAAAGTTATGTGTAGGCCTTTACGTTTTCCTTAAGTGCTCTAAGATTTTGTGCATGTTTTCATTCATTTCATGTATTATAACATATTGTACTTCTGATCTCTTTGTTAGAAGTTCAATTGCTGTGAATTAGACTTTTTTAACGGAAATGGGTTTGGACTTGGACTTGGACTTTCCGCACTTGACTACAGGTAGCCTATACTGTCTGTGTATGCGTGATTAGTACGGAATGACGCCTGCAATGTGGGCGGCCAGCTACGGACATGCCGAAGTGCTTAAGCTGCTACTCCACGCTGACGCTAGTACCAACGGAGTCAATAGAGTTAGTCTGTCTGTTTGTCTGTCTGTCTGTGTGTTTGTCGCTCTCACTTTGTCTCTATCTCTCTTTTTTTCTCTTTTTGTTGCCTTACCAGGTCAACTCAGCCTTCCATCCCTTCGGAGTAGGTCTGGCCTGTCTGTCTGGCTGTGGTTAAGGCGGGCGCTTTCACCTGTGTCGGGCGGCAAGTAACACTGTGGTCCCATATGGCAGGCGACGCTCCGTAGCTTTTTATTATGTGTGACCCTTAAATTCGGATAGCGTGTCTGCGTGACTATGTCTCTGCGTCTGAGTCTGCCGTCGTAGCGGACATACTGTAATCGATATATCAGGTGTGCAGAGCTGATCGTCGGTCGCTTTTCATCGCATAGTGACATCTAGCAGCCATAATGGCACTCATTGCTACACTAGCATTATACTAACGTTATATTAGCATAAATTAGCATAATATATGCGTGTGCAGCAACGCCAGACGTTAGTGCACTGTGCCGTGTTGCACAATCAGCCCTCAGTACTGGCAGTCATAGCGGACACACAGACAGCGGAATGGGATAAACGTCATCAGAAACGTCATCATTATCTCTACAGACCTACGCGTATAGACGTCAACGCCCTCTCACTGGCAAGCTTCTAGGCATTATATTAACATATATTGTCAGGGACTCCTAGCCTACGTCCATATTAGTTCAGATGGTTCTTTTTAATTTGTCAATATTTGGTTTGGCCCGCAGGTGCCTAGATTCTTTTTGTTTACGTCCGGTATTTAGTGTAGGTAGTCCGGTTGTCAATCATCCGATTTACTACATGGATTCTACCGCGAAGTACTCGGTTTTGGAACACTTTTTTGCCCTGAATCATGGATTCATCCGCATCGAGACTCTGGCGAAGTCGATTTGCTGTACTGACTGACCCTTCTTGACTATTTCTATTCTCAGTATCTCTCATTTCATTTTTCTTTTAAACATTTCAGTTCTTTTTAGTTTATGTGCTAGATTAAACTGACAGTGTGTTTGTCAGTTTTTGAGTGCAAATTTTCCATTGTATTGTATTGTATTGTATTCTTTGTGGGTCGGACTCAGTGGTATAGCACGTGGTGCTTTGAGAGACGGTGAAGTCCGCGTTCTGACGAAGAAGGTCGAAGTTTTTTTATCACTGGTAAGTGACAAAGGAACTGTACACTCGATATACATGGTGTACATGACAACGCGGTGAAGATAGGGAAACGACGTACTGATTTCCTGTTCTTCCGCACGTGAAGGCGGACAGCTGTGAGGTGATCTTGGAGAGATTTCTGATCCAGCGTCCGTGACGGTTGGCTACGACGAGCTCACCAGCTTCGTGGCGACTGAACTCATCGACCGCCAGAATCCAAGCGCCGCCTGACTCCGAGGTCCATGTCCCCGCCGACGAAGTGCCGGAGACTCTGCGTGAAGTAATTGTTTGGTCCCTGAGTGTATCTGATTGTATACATCTTTGTGAGTTTGATAGACATTTAGTTTGCAGAGATTTCTGCATGGTTCAGAGCCCCTTCTTATTTGTTATTGTGATCTGCATACTTTTCCTGTAAATAAAGCTGTATATACTTGCAAAATAAAAATACGGTTGTTCTGGCATCTCAGGTTAAGTAGGCAGCTCTCACATATATTAGCGTATGTTAGCATTATACTAGCATCATTAACATGCTAGCTACTGCTTTATATACTGTGTTTCAAAGAAAGAAGGAAAATAGCTTTCGTCATAACTTCGTCAGATTTCGACTGAATTTGATATTTTTTTTGTGCAAAGATAGCCATGAAGGTAGAAAGAATTGTGTGAGGTACGCTCATTTTTACTTCACTTAATTTACGTCAGCGCACTACCAAGTAAAACGCAGACAATCCACATTTTTGCATAACGTTGAGTTGTTGTCTGCAGTAAACGTTCTAACGACTTAATTAAGGTGGACCAAAAATGGAGAAAAAAAATTATGTGCCTTAGTCACATCAAATAGTAACTATTTTTTATTATTCCTTTACTGTCAGAATCATAATAAAATTTGTAATAACACTATTATCAAAGATTTAACTGCACTTCAAGTGTGTCGTTACACTATACCTTGTGTCTTATTATAAAAGCACTACGACACTGCATTTTGTCTTTTTGGCCAAGACCTGCTTTTTAAAACATTTTGTTTACTTGTAAATTTGCTTCTGCCTGTGCTTAATGACATCGTCACTAATGTCGTTGGCATTTGGTCAGTGTTTTTCAAAAGTAGTCCTATTATTATTTTGTTCATAAAAAATCTATGACTGTGAGAGTAACTTAACTTTTGATGATCGTGATCTGATTTGGAATCTATAAAATTTTAAGACTCTGATATTTCGCAAGGTAGTGTAGCGACACACTTGAGTTGTAGTGAGATTCTTAGTGATAGCATTATTACAAATTTTCGCCTATTATAACAGTGAAATAATTTTGAAAATCGGTTAATATTTGCTGAAGTTATGGTGTACAAAACGTCAGTAGCAACCATGTCTCAGTCTGCAGCGTTTGGCCGCAATTTTTTTACGTTGAACGTGGCGTGCGTTAGTCACTAAGCTATTAGCGTGTTTCTGTGTGTTAGTCCGACGAGACGGCTCTACAGATGGCCGCTAAGCACGGTTACACTGAATGCGCTAGACAGCTGATTCACAGCTTCACTGGCGTCAACGTCAACGCTAAGAACAACGTAAGCCTACGTCAGACACTATAATGCCCCGTTTACACGATGAAGCAAACATCAAGCAGACATCATGCAAACGCATTCAGTATACGCGTGCACGACGTGTGCTCTAGTTGCTTCATGTTTGCCTGATGTTTGCTTCATCTTTGCTTGATATTTGCTCGATGTTTGCTTGACGTTTGCTCGTCGTTTGCTTGAAGTTTGCTTCATCGTGTAAACGGGGTATAATGCACGATTCGATATCATCTTATCCAGTGGCGTCGTGCCAGCGGAGAGAGGGAAAAGGGCAAACTGTAATACATTACAGTAGGAACCGTCGAACGGCGTCGATGGCTACGCTGACGTACGCGTCAGCCAATGACTAATAAGCTTGCCATGCTTGCCCATTAGTCATGTGTCAAAAACTAAACCGTCAGATTAGTTCAGTTCAGTTCAGTTACGTCGCTCTGTACACGCCTTAAAGTACGGACAACGTACTGCTAATAGAGTTTGTTAAAGTGTTGAATAAATAAATTATAATGCTGGATTTGCGACAAAAAGCTTGGCGACGTAACTTGTTAACGTGTCACCGTGTGTTGTATAGCGTATAGGGGCCTATACGTTGTGCATAAATATACTGTATATATAGGCCGGCAAGACGGCGCTGCACGTTGCTGCAACTCGCGGTCAAACTGACGTCGTCAAATTGTTACTACAACACTTTGTCACAGTCGACGAATCTGACTTGGTATTATATTCATTGCTGTGTTTATTTCTATATTCACTGATGGTGTAATTGGACGACCGTATTACTAATACATGTAATATACGTTTTTTACGTTTTTTTTAATTTCTGCCTCAGCCGAAATCAAATTAGTTGCATCATAGCCTTACAATATGACGTCTGGTGGCAAATGTGACATCTAGTGGCAACATTGTTTATTCAATTATGTTCCTTAGTCTCTAATATCTATTTTTAACACAAAAATTAAGATTGGGGGCCTGGGCTGGACCCCTCTGACCTCTCTTGTTTACGCTACTGGCTACACGAACAGTTTGAAACTTTGTTTGACCTATTTAGAGGACGATAGTACGTCGTTGGTGTTGGCTGTCTAAAGATTACGAGTTCAACTCCCGGTCGAGTCGCTCTCAAGTGGTAATGCTACTTGGATGAGTGACTGGCTGCAGGCAGGTAAAACATATTGAAGGTTAACTCAGCCTTTATCCTTACGTGGTAGGTAAATCAAGTAGCGACCTGACTGGCAGACGTTAAGGCGCAGCAATTCTACCTGGAAGTTCCAATTTTCTGACGGACAGCAGCAAACTTCCGACAGAAGAGATTGTGGGTGCTAAAAATTTTAATTTTACTTTTATTTTTTTCATAACGGTAGCTTTGCAGCCATAAATTTTGCATTTTTAATGAAAATGTTTTGATTCCTGATTTCCTGCTTCCCCCTTTCCGGCCACAATGCTACTGCACATGGCAGGTGGCGCTTCGTAGCTGTGAGATGGATTGCTGTTTGATCTATTTCCAGGAGGGCAGTACGTCGCTGATGTTGGCGGCTGAGTCTGGACATGTGGATACCGTTGAACTGCTGCTCGGTCATCAGGCCGACGCCAACGAATCCAACTTGGTCAGCAGCATTACTTACATAGGCTACTATACTGTCTAATGGGGTGTTTACACGATCCAGCAAACGTCCAGCAAACTTCCAGCAAATGTATTCAGAATACACGTGCTAATGCTCATGGACGTTTGCTGGATCGTGTAACACCCTATAACTCTGCCTCTTGAGGTCTGTCTGTTTTTGTCTGTGCATCTGTGCGTCTAACGTTTGAATCTTCATATCTCCATAACGGTGCAAGAGAGACTCATGGCTTAGTAAAGCACATGGTGACGAATCGAATGGTTTCGTGACTGACAATGTTAATTGTTTAATTATAATAATAGCGAAAGATGACAATAACATTGCTGCTGTACATTTTGAAATTAACCTATTTGATTTTTACCACTGATCTATACACAACTTACTGATTTTATTTATACGGACTGCTATCCCGTATACACGATCCAGCAAACGTCCAGCAAACTTCCAGGAAATGTATTCAAAATACACGTGTTGATTGTTCGACGTTTGCTGGGAATTTGCTGGACGTTTGCTGGATCGTGTAGACGGGGTATAAAGGCTTACTGTAAGCTATCGAGATGCAATAAACAGACTCCGTGTTCGTTTGAACATTATCTTGTTTTACGTAACGTTAGGCCTACTTGTTGCTGTTTTTACGTGCAACAGCAGCTACTGCTGTAGCGCGTCTTAGCCATCGCAATTCTGTCTGTCCGTCTGTCCGTCCGTCACACGAGTGGATCATTTAAAAACGGTGCAAGCTAGGATCACCAAATCTTCACCATCGGCTGCTGGGAAGATTCTAGTTTTAGGATCAGTAAAGCTATTCCATAAATTCGAAAGGGGCCATTCCGAGAGAGGGCGCTAAATAAGAGGGGGTGGGCAAAATTTGCGATTTTTGGCCAATACAGTTGAACGAAACCGGTTGTGCCGTCTCTGGCGAGTGTAAAAGAAACATCTTTGTTAGGATGGGTGAGCTTAGGTTTTGTTCGCACCGGTCTTTCACACATGCACCGCTGTTGCGCGTTACCCTTTACGTTAGTTGGGCTTTTCTTGTCTTAGTCGAATAGGCCTAATGCAGTAGGCTACTTGGGTCTAGGGTTGCCAGATTGGGCGAAAAAGCGCCAATTAGGCTACTTTCGACAGTTCTTGGCGACCTAAAGTTTGTCTCTGTTAACACTATTACTTATTAACCGTTGTACTAAGTTCGTTAAAATTTTGAACCTTTACAACCTATATAATCCCATTAAACACAAAAGTCATAGGGCAAAGTCAGAGTTAGATGCGTTTTTTTGTGCGTAGTTTTTTTGCGTCATACCTGCGGGCATTAGCCTTGAGCGAGGGTTTTACTTGTCGTTGTGGTTGTTTTAGAAGCGAATATCAGCTGTACCTGTAATGCTAGCGGCATCTAACGGTCATGACTTTGTCACTGTAGTAGTGCTAATAGTAGTAGTAGTTGTTGTTGTTGCTGTTGTTGTTGTAGTTGTAGTTGTCGTTGTTGTCGTCGTTGGTGTAGAAACGAATGACGGCTGTGATGCTAGCGGCGTCTAATGGTCATGACTCGGTCGTCAAATTACTCGCTCAACATGGCGCTAATGTCAACGCGCAGAACAAGGTTTGTCCCTCTGTCCGTCTGTCCGTTTCTCTCTTTTTTTTCTTTTTGCTGATTTTTTGCCGACTGTCTGCCTGTCTGTCTGCTAGTTATTCTGTCGCCCTACCGCGCCCAGGCGCGGAGTAGAACAAGGATAACGTTGCGTGCTTTTCATAGAGACAAAACTTTTTCACTGTTTTATCACTGTTTAATCAGTAATTAACTTACTACCACACTGCTGGCTGTAGTAGTTGTAGACATATTGGTTGTAATATTTGTAAAAGTAGAATATTAAGTGTAATAGCGATTCTCGTTGTAGAAAGCTGAACTGTATCAACCGTCTTTGTTTCACTACTTCACTATTGGTTATAGTAGCATATGTAGTATTTATGATAGTATTTGTAGTATTAGTTGTAGTAGTATTTGTTGTTGTAGAACGATGACACAGCCTTACACTGCGCCGTTTCAAACAACCATCTTAACGTTACTACTACGCTACTATCACACTGTGACGCCGACATCGACGTCCACAACAAGGTTGTAGTAGTATTATTATTAGTAGTAGTATCTGTAGTAGTAACTGTAGTAGTAACCGTAGTAGTAATGATAGAAGTGGATGCACTGCACGGGAAATAGGTGACTATTTTTGTCCCTAGTGAATATCGGCATATTTCTTATATCGGTATAATCCACAGTCTACGCATGCTGAACATTTCTATCGCTGACAATTAGTCTATAGAAGTATCTTTAATTGTTTGGGTTGCAGTAGCTTGGGTTGCATTAAAAGCAAGGCAAAATAACTAGCTAAATTGAAGCAAAGGACAGATTTAAGCATAAAATCATGGCATTTGAAGGTCATTCAAGGTCGCAATTTACCATTTTTTTGCAGTTGTTGGAAAGCTCACAGAGTACTCCATGACGTTGGCTTTATTTTTTTAAATCACTGTCTGCGAACAGCATACTTTTATCTGATGCCCTTTTCTACAGGGAATCACAAAGCATATCTGCATGACTTCGTATTGCATGAAAGTATAGAGTGCCCTGGCTACATTTTACCGCTGATATTATGAATGCGTGTGTGTGTTTTTTTCAAAGTTTTATGCAGAGATTTGCATAGCCAGTTAATATTAGTAGTAGTAGCCAAGTAGTTATAGCAGCAGCAGCAGTAGTAGGCCTAGTAGTACGGCTTTGCAAGTGTCATGTGCTTAGTGCAAGACCTAGCTGTGTTTGATCTACTAGCAGTTGTTGTAGTTGTAAACTTGTAGTTGTAGTAGGCCTAGTGGTAGTAGTGGTTGTTGTTTAGCTAAAGCGTACGCCTTTGCACGTGGCAGTGGAGGCGGGAAACGCTGACGTCATCAGTCTGCTGCTGTCAGCTGGTCCTCAACTTGGCACCCACGACTCGGTCAGTTGTAGTAATTGTAGTTGTAGTTGTAGTAGTAGCTGTAATTGTAATAGCAGCAGTAGTTGTAGTAATATTAGGCCCGTGAAGAGCAACAGCGGGGCCTGGGGAAACATTCTCGCTTGGCGCCATAGGGGGAAATTTTTTTCGTTTTTTAAAATGCATTTTGGTGTACTTTATATTTTTTCAGCGACGGTGGGCCCCAAACGTCGCTGGGCCCGGGGTAAATTACCTCTTTACCCTTCTCTCGACCGGCCTGAGTAGTCTAGTAGTAGTCAGTGGCTTCTATCCCTCCAAATCTGGAGTTAAAATCGGGCGCAAGTTTTTTTCCCCAGTTTTAGTCTCAAGTTTCCCCACTTTCGGGCACAAGCCCCCCCTTTTCGGGCTTTTTGTTAAGTGTGTAGATCAAAACCTTTCCCCCTATTTTTGATCTACACCTCTAACTCCCCCTATTTTTTTACTGGGCGCAAGCAGCGCCCATCAGGTATTGGGACAGCAACCACTAGTAGTAGTAAAAAGTTGCAATTTTTCGACAGACTTACACTGCGAATTTCCGGCAGAATTTCGACAGGCAGATGCAAATTTCTCACAGCGGAAATTAAGTCTACGGGTGCTCACAATTTTGATTTTGTCCGAAAGTTTTCCCAAAATGGCGTTTTCAGCCCAACATTATGCATTTTTGGGACGACAAAAACAGCAGATCTTTCTACTATTTCACGACAGCCCCCCTCCTCCTCACTCCGCTGGTTAAAACACCACTATGAGAAAGACTTTGCTTTACAGTGTTATGATATTATGCTGTGCGATATGCTAATGCGTATTGTACAGGTATTAGCCTGGCGATTAAAATATTATTACTGATGTATAGACTGGTAGGACAGAGTTGACGCTGGCCGCTCGTGCTAACTACTGGCGCATTGTGGATCTCATCATTAAACACCAGTATCTACGCAGCCTCCGACAACTACAACAGGTACTGTGGTAGTAGTAGTAGTAGTAATAATAGTAGTAGTAGTAGCCGGTATTTGTTGTTATTGTCGTTGTTGCTGTTGTTGTTGTGCCAAAAACGTTAAAAACAAATTTGGCTCAGAATTTTAAAGAAGGTTAGATCTAGTCCAGTCTGAGCTAAATTTTCGTAAAAAATGGGTTTGCTGCTTTGGCGAATATGAAACAAATCGTCGTATTGAGTTGTTGTCGCAACGCTGCACCGTTCTTCTTTATAAAGGAAACATCTGCCGAATATGGTTCTGCCACCTGGCAAACACAACGGAAAAATGGGCATAGCGTTGGCGGATGTTTGCGCTATGCCCCATGCCCTTTTATTTAGAACTTCTGCTGTCTGTTTTGAACGCAGGATGCTGTAGACGGCGATAACGCTACCGAGTGTAAAGTGATGATACCAGTGGACAATACGATCGATCTGCAATGTCAACCACAGACTGGTATACTCATAGTTGTAGTAAACATTTATGTGCGTTTATATGCATTTATCATTTCCCATAAGAACGCGTTTTAACGTTTCTTATTTGCGCAAAGTTTTCTTTGCTTTTTAATGATCGTTCGACGACGAGGGCAAAGACGACAGAAAAACAAAGCACTGACGTTATATCAGTAAATCTTTAGCAGAGACTCAGTAATCTTTTCTTTATGAGGTCACAGTAATACTTGGGGGTCTCGGTTTACGTAACGTATTGTTTTTGCAGCAGTAACAAACTCCCCCCTTTTACCGAGCAATCTATTTAGAAAAGAGCTGTGCTGTAGGCTATACAAAAAGTTAAGTACTGAGTCACGCACAGAGCGACGTAACTGAACTGAACTGACACGGTTTCGTTTGCGACCAGCTGACCAATGGGCAAGCAAAGCGAGTATGTTGCCATTGGTTGACGCGTACATGAGCGTAGTCACTTAGGCCACCGACGCCGTTAGACGTTGCCTACTGTAATGCAGTACTTCTTGCCCATTGGTCACTTCGTCAAAAACTGAACCATGTCAGTTCAGTTCAGTTAAGTCGCTTAGTACGTGCGCTAACGTTTATTAAAATGTATGATGTTATATAGCTTGTTCTAGAGGACGCTATTCGTCGTCATCGGCTGTTGGTCGACTTGCCCTGAGAGCAGCCCAGCTTGCAGCAGCTGCCGTGGTTATCAACAGCTGTCAGCAGCAGCTACAGCAGCTGCAAATACGACAACAACAACTACAACAACAAAATGTCGATGATGATGAAGAAAACAATGAAGTTATTTGGCTACAAGATGTTGCCAGTTTGTCGTCAACACAACAACAACAACAACAACATGATTATGATGATAATGACAGTGATGAAGTTATTTGGCTATCATTGACTGACGGTGAAGACCAGCAAAATGTCGTCAGTTCGTCGACCACAAATCACCAACAACAACAACAGCAACAACTGCAGAATGACGATGACAGTGATGATAATGGTGATGAAGTAATTTGGCTACAGGATTTCGCTAGTTCATCGGCGGCGGCAAATCCACAGCAACTACAACAACAACGACAACAACGACAACAACAAAGTTATGACGATAGTGATGACAATGACGATGATAATGATGAAGTTATTTGGCTGCAAGATGTTGTTGGTTCGTCGTCGGCAAATCGACAAAAACAACGACTACAACAACGACAACAACATAAACAACAACAACAACAGAATGATAATGACAGTGATGAAGATAGTGACAGTAGTGATGACGAGATTATTTGGCTACAAGATGTTGACATTTCATCGACCGCAAATCAGCAGCAGATCATTGCTATTACTGGCGGGTAATTAATTACTACTACTAGTACTACACCGTGTTTTAGTGACACATAATTCTCTTATGCTTTCCCAGGTAGTGTGTAGGACCAGTTTTGACGAAGACGGAAAATATTGCATGGTTTTTGTTGTTACGCTGTTGCTCGTAAAAAAGGAAGGAAGGAAAAAGGGGACGGCAATAGAAGGGCGAAAAGGAAGAGATGGAAGTAAAAGGGAGGGGAGAAAAGAGAAAGCTTTCATACCGTCGCTTTTTGCCGACTGTACTTGAGTAACGGTCGAGCTCTTTTATGGTTGTCGTCGTCTGTCTGTCTGTCTGTCACAGATGTATCGTGGCTAAACTGTGAGAGATTGGACCTAGGTTGCTATGGATCACTAATAGGAAGTCGCATATTGACTTTTAAATGACATGTAAATCATTAACCTTGGATGATCTTGAAGGGTCATAATGCACTATGTTATGACAATCGTGCGGTAATGTGGCTAAACTGTAAGTCGTAGGGGGTCGGCAATGGTACCATCGAATAGGGCGCTGGATGCTTCTTATAGGCTGTCAATAGTAACCATGTCTCCATCTGCAGCGGTTTGGGCGCAATTTTCAGCGAAACGTTTCAGGCTATAAGTGGTCATATCTTGACAACGAGGAGAAATAAGGCTAATGTTACTATTAATCACTAATAGAAAGTGGCATACGCCCTTTCAGATAAGATGATAATCATTGGATGACCTTCAAAGTCATTGACAATTAGTACGGTACGGTCGTCTATCCTAGCGACAGCTGAGCTTCTTGTTGCACTTTGATCCGTGAATGGCTGCTAATGATGGTGAGGACTGATGACAGAGTTGCAGATAAATCAGTGTCGATATCGTCATCGTTGGGTCGCGATGAACTGGACACGAAGTCTGTAGGTTTACATGATGACCTCTCAGACCTAGGCCTAGTTGACACTGCTGTCAGAAATTCCACGTCAGATCCGCAACTCATGACTACTACTGCTACCACTGCTGCTGCTGCTAGTGATGACAGACCAAGGTTAGTACAATAGGCTAATTGGCAGGCTACATATCGTAAACTTCGAACTAAAGCCATTGGCGGTTTTGTAGCCCCAAAAATCTGTGGTTGCTACCGTGTTGTGCTCCACTCCGAACCGTTTGGTCTTTCCTGATACCTGGATCATTGATAAAGCTCCCCATCGGCTAGTGTGCTGCTGTGCATACTTAACAGAGAGGGCTGAGCCTAAATCTGGGGTTGCTGTAGCACCCCCAGCTCCAAAGTAGAGCCGCCACCGGTTGAAGCATTTTTGACCCTAGTGTTGCAATGGTTTTGCTACATATGCACGTTGCAATTGGGGGAGGGGGTAGAATTACTCCTTCCCCAGCTATATATCGTGTTCTGTGCCAGTTAGAGGCAAAGTATTAACGACTCTACCCACGTTTTCGGAGGTATACATTTTATTGTTTCCTATGCCGACCCTTCACTGGTGTCTTTTTACCCGAAAATTCAAAATGGCGGCCAGAAATCGGAAGTGATTTTAGTTTTGCCTTCGCAGCTCCTGTCTGAATGACTTTAGTGTCGATTTTTGTGTATTAGTCGTCAGTGAAATGAACACAGGTGTTTACAAGCATTTTAAGTAGTTATCGGTGTCATTTACGTTTCGCGTTGACTATTTATCCGGCAGCTGAATAAATAGCCTGTGGGCTGTTTATCCGGTTGACCGAAAACGAAGCCCACAATCATAGGTTTACTCACATTTGCTAATCGGCGGCACCAGCGTTGGTCGCTATCGTTAGCGTTAGGCGTAATCCGAAGCAGAAAGCGGCTGCCGGATAAATAGTCGGGCTGGTTAGGATTGGCTATTTATCCGGAATCCGGCTATCGGATAAATTGGCTAAAACCGGCTAATTATCCGGCAGTTGGTGGCAGATGAATAGTCGGGCTCGCTATGACTTGTTATTTATCTGGCAGCCGGACTAAAAGCTAATCAGTTATTCATCCGGCTGCCGAACAAATATGCTGCGTGGACGTGTCTCTGCGGCGGTACGACTAGTCGTACCAGCTAAAGACACTTAAGACGGCTGCCGAATAAGTAGCCAAATTAACTGAAACCGGCTATTTAACCGACAGCCGGATGAATAGCAGATTTATTTGGCTGCCAGATGAATATGCCGTGAGGACGTGTCTCTGCGCCGAAAAGACATGGCTTCAGCCGGTAGCACCCTTGGGTGATCGTATGTACCATCTAAGCCACCTAAGATGACTGGTTATTTATCCGGCTGTCGGCCTTTTGGCCTCCGGAAACATAGATAGGCCTATAGTAGTTGAAATTCTGTTTGTAAGTGCTTTAGGAAAACCAAATAACACTTAGCATGGAACTTTTCGTCATTTTCGTGTTGCGTGTCAGTTTTCCAGCCGCCATATTGGAAAAAAACGAGAAAAGATATTTTAAAACTCTCTACAGCATTTTTTTAGTCCAAACATATGTAGGAAAAGCCACTAAAGCGTTTCTTACAATTCGAAGCGGTTTCAGATCATGACGGTAAAAATCGGTCTGGGTAAAACTACCCCTCCCCAATTGCAACATAATTAACTGAATGACGCCGAAATTGCTAGACAGTAGATAGGCCTATAGACCAGGACGATTTGTGTGGCACAGAACGTACACTTTGAATGTCCGAGTTTCGACTTTTTACGTTCAAGGGGTCTTTCGTAGAGAGGTCTCACGTTTGGGTACTCTTTCAAGACGCATTACTGTTTTGCTGCACGTTGTACACTGATTCCTTAGATGGTCGCGCGTCAGGTGAGCCATTATGCTTGAATTACTTGTCTGTGGTGATTATGACAGAGTAGAGACTGTACTATCCACATCACAGGCTGCACAGCAACTTTCTGATAATCGCACTGAGCCCGATGGAATGATGAATGGATCTACTACTACTACTACTAGCTCATCAACGGAACACATGGTCCATGATGATGACGTAAACGATGACGTAACTGATGATGATGGTGATATCTCTGATACACCAGCCGCACGAACTACGTCTGAGGTTTGACCACACGTTCCTATTACATTATTTTTGTTTTTTACTTTATATATTTTATTTATTTTATTTTTAATTTATAATGTCCAATATGTAATATAAGTAAATAAATATATATAACTTTATTTTTAAATTCTATTTAATCATTTTCGCACAATAAAGTCGCAAAAATTTTTGTCAGTGCTTCTCTCTATAGACTCCTGGAAAGGAGAAAACTCCGTTCATCGCCCACAACCCACCGCTTAAATGTTTTTTTTACGCGCGAGAGCTAGCATAGCTATAGCGCATATTAGCTATGGTAATTCTGTCTGTCTTGGTGTCACGTCCTGGTGCCGTTGCAAGACCATGTGAGATAGAGACTTCGGGTTTACACCGTATGATAGCTTAATGTCTTTAGTATTTTGTGACAGAATTACGTGCCACTGGGTGAAGTGGGTCCCCACGAACGAGGGGGAGAAAGAGGGGCACCCCCCTTAAAAGGCGTTATTCTGCCGTTATTGGCTTGTCTAACGTAAAAATGGTTGCAGATAGGCACATACATGCTGCTTATCGTAACAAGCCCTGGCAACGAGCTTCTTAGAAATGTCAACATCGATGACCTTGAATGACCTTTAACCCTAAAATACGAAATTTTAGTGATGTTTGGCGATTTTTGGCTGCAGAAGCGTGAATTACAACAAAATGAATGGAGATAGACCAAGATTGCCTGCGAACAGGAACTGCCATAGGCTATAAAAACAATATAAAAAAACATTAAACATGCAAATGTTTCCAATCACTACTTTTTACTTTAGGTATTTTGTATTTTTTATGTAACCATGATTATGGTACATACTCAATTATGAACTAAACAATCAAATGTCAGAATAAATACCAAGTATTCTAGTCACGTTAACAGTTTTTAACACATCTAGGTAGCAATTTATTCTAACGATTTAACAAGAACAAAAAACATGACATTAAAAAGCACAAAAACACTTTTAAATAACATAACAAAAAATTTTTAAAAAAACATTGAAAAGATATTTTTAAAAACATAAAAATACATGTTTTTATACTTTTATAAAAAAACATGAAAAAAATGTTTCTTACATCTGTGCTTAAAACGGGTAATGCTGCAAATCATCGAGCTATCGTGAGACACACACGGCTTTCTGGACGTCTGTCAGTCAGTCAGTCTGTACGAGTATGTCTGTCGGTCTGTATCTCAGTCTGTCTCTCAGTCTCTCTAAGTCTCCGTGTGTTTGTTTGCCTCAGAGTGAGCCTGGTAACTTCATGTGTGAACTGGTAAGACGTTCACAGTTGGCTCGTGAGACAAACAGCTTTCTGCGTCATATCGCCTGGACGCTGTCAGTCAAACAACTCAGGCGAGATGAATGGAAGAAGCTGGCCCGTCATTGGCGCTTCACCGAACAACAGATCACCGCCATACAATCCACAGGTTAGCTTACAGGGGGCTATTCCGTCGATTGCTACCCCGGCAGCCAGTGCTACGAACAGGAAATCCGAACCAAAGCTCGTGAGACACGCGACGTGGGTTGTCTCGGTCGGTACATGTATCTGCAGTAACTTCGACCAAAATTCACTCTTTAAATGTGCGTCCCTGCACGAAGTCGCAAATAATTCACTAAAACCTCCTATTTTATGATTCAAGGTCGTCCAAAGTCATCGACGTCCGTACCTCCGAAAAGCTCGTCAGCAATGTTTGTTTTTGTAAGGTGCAAGTTCTGCCTATATGCAAACGGTTTTTACGCTATTAGAGTTGATAGCGGTAAAATAATTTCGCACGGGGTACCTTTCTTTGACGCTCTCGTTCGAGAGGAGTGCCTCCACCTAGTGGCATAGTATTTGCTCAGAAGAAACTTGAGACACTGAGGCTATATTTTGGTGAAAACCAGCTTGTCTACTTGTTTTTGTGTCCATATAGGAGTTAGCAGTAGTCGTCTTCACGCCTGTAGACTGCTGCTAATCTGGCTGCACTGTCATCAGTTGTTGTGCACTGAAACTGATGACGTCAGCGACGAGCTGGTGACGTCACTCGTCGATGCGCTACGTCATATCAACAGAAAACGACTCGCCAGTAAGAGAATTAATGTATGACATATCGATGATAGAATGAAAAAAACATCATACCTTAGCCTACAGTTAGGCCTATATATGGCAAAACGTCTTAACTACAAACTACAAATTGTACTTATCCGTTAATTCACCCGCACCCAAATTATTATTGTTAACGCTTGCCCTAAATTTAACCCTGACTTTAACGCTGACCCTTCCATATCCTTTACTTTAGCTCTAAGCTTAGCTCTAGGGGTTGATTCGGGTGCGGGTGAATTAACGGACAAGTACCCTACAAAGTTCTTCAATGCGCTACTTAAATATCTGTTTCGTTAACAAAATAAAACACGTAAAGAAAATCTGTATTTGTTGAAAAATTTTGCAAGTAAATTGAAATACTGAGTAAAAAGTGCAAGCAATCGTCCAGTAAAAAGTTGTTTTCAGTTTTTGTGGAATGACACTTCAAATCATAATAATTGCACCGATTTACAAGACATTATGTCCTGCTACTTAACCTTGTAAAATGATTAAAATATTGTGTTTTATATTGTGGCGTTGTATATACTGTACTTCTGTTTACTGTTTGCAATTTGTCGAGGTTTGCGTTCTGTCATGCCTGCGGTGAACAAAACGAATTGATTGAACGACGCTGTGCTGTGTGTTCCTCGTAGTGGTTTTAGTCAGCCGATTTTCGGGAAAATCGTTATTCAAATTGTTGCCATCAGACATTCGATTGTAAGTCTAAAATATTTAGCTAATATATGCACCAAATTTATTGTTTTCAGGTCGGCGTCAGGGATTTGAGGCAATTGCGCGGGTTCCCCTTTTCCTAAATTTTGGGCCGTTTTTAGGCCTATTGTCAGAAATTTTTTGTCGAACAAAGCGAAATTGAGACAGAATAATCCCCGTACTATATTAAGGAAATTTGGGGCCAAAATTGGAATTTTGAGTATTTCGTCGGAAATTTTCAACTGTCTGAGCACGAGCCAGGGGTGCTAACTGTTACAGAGTGGATAACGTTCTGTCTGTCTGTCTCTGTTTGTCTGTCTGTCTGTCTGCGAGTATCGCCATATGTCTGACTGTAGGCCAATGTTTTTGAATTGTACAGAACACGTGCAAAAGCACTGTGGAAAGTTCACGAGACAACAGCGACATCGACAGTTGGGACAACAACGACAACAGCAGCAGCAGCAGCAACAACAACACGCCGGTGGCAGCGATGGGACTAAGTTTGGCCTAATGTCGCCTCAGCTAGAACCAAAAAATATCCTGTCTTTCCGGTTTAGTCCGTCCATCTCCGGAGCAAAAACTGCGCGTCTCTAAAATTTCTATTGAAACTGCGAAAAAATCGGTGCAGTTTTTAGTTTATTTTTGTTTTCCATGCAAGTTTTACTGAAAAAAAATATCTGTTTACGTTTAGTGTGTAGTGAGTGCTGTGACTCGCTAAAAATTTTTCGCCTCTTGTCACTGCAGTATGCCAGCTGAGACTGGAAGCACGGATTTTATTTTGCGCCCTGACACACGGATATTTGCTAATGAATGTCCTACTGAGAAAAGCCACCGGACAAACGGCGTTGGCGTCGTCACAAGTGGAGAGGGGTAGGGGCTAGGAAACAATCTTCCACTCTTAAGTTTTGGATATTGGAAAATTGTTGGACAGATTACGGCGTCTTTTTGCCGTTGTGTGTATTTTTTTCAAATTCGTATGTGTTCGTCATAGGCAAAAGTTGTCACGCACCAACTGCTAACAGTGACAAAGTGAATTAGGGTAAAAAAACAATTCTTGTAGTAGGCTACTAACATCATTGCTGTAACAAAAGTTCAGAAATAGGCTAAGTCGATAGACTAGCAACTGTCTTTACACATCGTCCTGGCGATGAACATTGTGTTTCTTTGCGCGAAAAAAACTAGGCTTAACCACGATGCATATCTGCGATTGCTGATTTCTACAAAATATAAGACCATGCGTTGTATTCACTAACTAGGCACAACATATATTCCCTAATGAATGTATTGAAAAAAAGCCATTGGCGTCGTGACAAGTTGAGAGGAGTAAAGGTTAGGGAACAATTATTGTCCACTTACGCACGAAAGCACATGCAGATGGGGGTTGCAACTTTAAATTTCGACTTTCAGAGCCCGACTAAAATGTGATGTAAATCGTATGTAGGCTATATAGGCCTAGTATATAGCTGACCTTTTCCCCAGTACATAATTTCACAGTGTGTAATTAGGGGGGACTGAAAAAACAGTTGGGAGGGTTCAACCCCCCATCCTTAGCAATTCAAACATCTTATGGCTGAAATATGGAAACAAACGTTAGGGGTTAAATAAGATGGGAACGCAAATTGTTTCTTAATGACCAATTGCACTAAGACTATTTGTACCAAATATTATTAAAATTTGATAATCTTTTTGAAGCTACAGTGAGAATTACTTGAGGCATTATTATCGACCAACTAAGTTTAATACGAAGAACAAGTTTGCTTGCCAGTTATGTCAGACTAATAACATTTTCTGTGTTTATTTTAACGAAAGACAGAAAATATTGTGTTATTTATTCAGCTCGAGCAGCTACTATAGCGTAATTCGAATACTTCGAACAGCTTTAATTATTATTGTGAAAAAATAATCAGAAATCTCATTTTGACGCCATGTGAAAGTACTTCCGGTTACTGTTGTTTGTTTACTTTTTCTTCATTTTTGATGTCGTTTTGCAAATCTGTGCTTCATTTCAGAACGTTGGCTGAACGCGACGAGTTTTTGGACGCTGCGGTAAAGTTTACTGCTTAGGGCGAAACATGGTAATCGTTCTTAGTGGGAAATTCGCCCTTCACAGCAGTGATCTCTGAAGAGACGTACTACATGCCAGCGATCTCCTATTTTCCGCGTACTTTTACGTGATGTCGTACTGTCTCTCACGTGTCTAAATGTAAGCTTAGGTTTCATTTTCATTTCGGACACCCGCAAAGCTTTTTGCTCAACTTCTCAGCTTAAGGTTGGGGACGAGGTTAAACTTTTGAGGTCGATGGTAAAAACGGATCAACGGATGTGCGGATGTCGCAGCAGAGTTAGGGCTAGGGATAAGGATAGGGTTAAGATTAGAGTTAGGATTAGGGTTAGGAATATCATTAAGAGATGGTTAAACTAATAAATTACAGCATTACCTGCTGTGACATTCACAGAACCACACATTTGCAATCCGCTTCTTACCCATAGCCAAATTTTGACTCGTTTGAAAATTTCGCTGCTTCTGTTTAACTTCTGGTTATGTATATTATTATATAATGGCAGGCTGTTTCAAGGAATTATATACAGCAGTTTTGCTTACTTTCAGAATGTGCACAGCGTGTATTTTGACTAATAATATTAGACCAGTAATGTTGCAGTTTAGCCTCTTAATTATATAAGCTATATACAAGCTATATACATATACACCAGGTAGGAAAAGGGTTAGGGTATGCGGGTTAATGCTACCACTAATTTTCAGCTAGTGATCATTGTGGTAAAGGTGGAGAATCTTACATTAGTTAGTAATATATTTTACACATATTTATGCAGTACCGGTTTTTACATGACTTGGCCTTTAACACTTTGAACCTTAACATTGCAGGTGGAGTTCATGATGATAGCTGAGTGAGTGAAGGCAGAATGACGTCTGTTACTGAACCACTGGCAGGCAGGCCAAGAAGTAATGGCACTAGCAGTAGGAATGAGTTAGGCTTAGGGTTAACAACATCACCAGAGCTTCAAAACATTGCACTGCCAGTAACTGATGCACCAGCTTCCGCTGTTGATAGCCCTACCAGTAACATGATGACAGATGCTCCCACAGCTACTGTGTCATGTCAGCCCAACTGTAATGAACATGCAATGAGTGCTCCACAATGTGAAGTAATCAATGATGCCATGACATGTGAATCTACGAAATGCGAATCAGATAAGCTTTTGAAATGTGAGTCCATTAAATATGAGTCAGCAGATATTGAGAAAGACACATTGTTACATCAGTCGGCCGGTGTTACGGTCCGCCTGTTCAAATGTCGCTGGCTCATGATTTTCCTCTTTGCTTGCTACTCGATGTCAAATGCTTATCAATGGATTCACCTCAACATCATCTTTGATAAGGTCTGTCTGTTTTTAATACTCGCTTATTTTGGTCGTTTTTTTTCATGGCCTAACAGACTGTGGTTGTTAGATGCCATGGTAGTTGTGGTAGGCCGCTGGAATGATCTTAGTGTACTACTTTGTGATTTATATTTCTGTTTTAGCTACCCATTAATGGCATTTTTCTACATTTCTAAAATGTCGTATATTTAATATACACAGTTAGTTGTTGTCAGATTTACTTTTTGGTACAGTTGAATAATAGTCTTTTGGGGCCTATATTCAAAGCTATGCTACGTCTGAACACCAGAACGTCATATGGTAAAAGTTGAAAAAAATAATGTCAAATTGTGTTGGGAATAATCTTTGAAAACTTAGTCAAAAAATATTGAATTACTGTGACAATAATGATATTTGTTTATTTGCTTTTTTATTGCTGCACACTATACATTGTTGTTGAATGTGTTGTTGTACTACAATGCAAGTGTTTTTCGTTCAATATATATGAAAGAGGTTGCAGTGGACTGGCTGTCAGTGGCCTATATGCTGGCTAGACATCCCACTACTACTTCTAATACTTAATGTATTATAATTTGTGTTAATTTATGCTAATATATGCTGCAGGTATTGCTATACTACAATGACAGTTTACTGGGTAGGTCAATATACATGAAAGAAATTTCAGTCCACTGGCTATCAATGGTCTATATGCTGGCCTACATCTCTTTGATTCTACTGGCTACATGTATCATAATTTATACTAATGTATTTTAAATGTGTTGTTGTACTACAACACCAGTCTGCTGCGCAGATCATCATACATGAAAAAAGTAGCACTCAACTGGCTGTCAGTGATCTATATGCTGGCTTACATTCAACTGATTCTATCTGCCGTATATAGTGTACTTAATATAATATAATTTATGCTGATGTATGCTGCAGGTGTTGCTGTGCTACAGTGCCATTATGCTGTTTAGTTAAACATACATGAAGGAAGTTGCAGTGGACTGGCTATCAATGGTGTATATGCTGGCCTATACATTTCACTATTACTGCTAATACTTAATATATTATAATTTACGTTAATTTATGGTAATGTGTGCTGCAGGTGTTGCTGTACTACAATGCCAGTCTACCGGGCAGGTCAACATACATGAAGGAAGTTGCGGTGGACTGGCTTTCAATGGTGTATATGCTGGCTTACATTCCTCTAATACTCCCGGCAACTTGGCTATTGGATCGGCGTGGCTTGAGGACTGTTGCTGTAATTGCGACATTCCTGAATGCACTTGGCGCATGGTTAAAATGTGCTGCGATTCGGCCAGATTTATTTCCTGTACTTATGATGGCCCAGACTATCTGTGCCGTCGCACAGGTGTTTATACTGGGTATCCCAGCACGCCTTGCGGCCGTCTGGTGCGGGCCCAACGAAGTGTCGACTGCTACTGCCATTGGAGTCTTTGGAAACCAGGTACACAGTGTAGTAGTAGTGGTCGTAATAGTAGTAGTAGTATCAGGTAGCTGGGTGTTATGACAGTTCTAACACTGTATTTAACGGTGAAATAGACCTTGAAAACAATGTGGCCTAAAATTAAAGTATATAACTAACAGACTTGTGGCACTAATAAAAGTGATAAAAGATTTTTTAAGATAAAAGCGATGTTTAAAGATATAAAAATCATGTCCGCCATTTTTACGTGCGAAAGCAGCTATGTCCGTCTGTCTGTCCGTTTGTCTGTCTGTCACACGGATGGATCAGTCAAAAGTGATGCAAGATAGGATCACCAAATCTTCTTTGGCTGCCTCGAAGACTCTAGTTTCATGAACCGTAAAGCTTTTCATTAAATTTGAAGGGGGTCACCCCGAACGAGGGCGCTAAATGAGAGGGAGGTGGGCAACATTTGTGATTTTTGGCCAATAACTCGATGCATCTCAGTAATGGTGTGAGATAAGGCCTAGGTTACTGTTAATCACTAATAGGAAATCATATACTGGCTTTCGATTGGCGCTGACCTTGGATGACCTTGAATGCCAAAATAGGAGGTTTTGTGGATGTTTTGGCGATTTTGAGCTGTGACACAAGTCTGTATCATTTACAAGGTGGCGCCACAGAACTATCGTTATGTGATCCAGATAGAGAATTTGGTATTTGTATATTAACTAAGCGCGAACACCCCAATTTTCAGCTAAACTACTGAACCAAACTGCTATAGGCTTTCATGCATCTCGTGAGCATTAGCTCAAATTTTTTGTTTATTAAGCAAAACCGTAGATAAATATACAGACTTTGTTTATGTATTGCTGCAGTTTATGCCAAATATCTGGAGATAGTGACCAGCAGTGCTGACATCAATGTCATTGGCTTCTTAAAGCTGAGAATTATGCCACCCACTGCACCTTAACTGTGTCGCTACACTACCTCGTGTGTATCGGATATACCGTGTGGTTTGTTATGTTGCCACAGATACTGACCAACAGTATTGACATTGATGTCTCTGGCTGCTTCCAGCTGAGAATCATGCCGTATTCCGTCCCACCACACTTTAACTGTGTTGCTACACTACCTAGTGTGTGTTTGTGTGGTTGTAGATTGGCTGTGCTTTGGGCTTTGTGATACCACCAGAGATAGTGACAAACAACACTGACGTCGATGTCATTGGGTCACAACTGAGAATCATGCTCTATGTTGGGGCTGCTGTTATGACCACTCTCTTCATACTCGTTCTCATATGTACGCTATCTTTATTTGGTTTTTTGGGCCGACCATTAAACTGTAAGCTTAAACGTCCGGCCCGTTGCTATGGTTGTCTTCTTTTTGTATGTTGTCCGCCTGTAGCTAATGTACTGTGGCTAACTGGTAGGCCATAGGGGGAAACTTTTTACACAAATAATTAGCTATGGGAGTTAAACTCAGGCATGCAAATTTTCAGCCATTTACTCTAAAGGGAAAGTTTTCAAATTAGGGATTGAATAAAGGGGGGTAGGAAAAATGAGCAGTTTTCAACGGAAAACTGGCCATATCTTGGAAACAGTGAGAGATAGGGCCTAGGTTGCTATTGATCATTGATAGGAAGTCGCATATTGGCTTTCAAATGACACGAAAATCATCGACTTTGGATTACCTTGAAGGTTAGTGACAACCAGTATGGTCGGCCAGACCCTAGCGACCGCTGGTCTTCTTGTTTACATGTGTTCTCACTTGTGTGCTGTATATTGTGACATGGTATCCTAAAAAGGAAGCCACTTTATTTTTTCAATAGCTGTGTACAAAATTGGCCGATTTTAATAATTTTATGGCATGCAACATTAAGAAGAAACTTGATGTAAATGACGATAGTTTTGCCCACCTCACCTTATTACTGGTGTTATGCTACTTGGCAGATTGCAGAAGTCGTAGTTTGGCCATTTACAATTACCACTACTACTACTACTACTTCTACTACTGCAAAACCCATAAAGAGGGAGGAAAGGGGAAAAGTTTTTTTTCTGAGCCCTGCGACGTTTGGGGGTCCTCCCATTGCTCAGAAAATATATTTGCTATATGTCTGACAGCAGAACTCATTTTAATTATCTGAATTAAGCTTACATCACTCGTCAATTTTTTACGTGCGAGAGCTAGCATAGCACGTATTAGCTATGGTAATTCTGTCTTGTTGTCTGTCTTAGTGTCTGTCACAACCCGGTACCGATTGGAGCCCAGTTGAGATAGAGACTTCTGGTTTCCACCATATGATAGCTTAGAGATTTTAGTATTTTGTGACAAAATTTCATGCCACTGGGTGAAGGGGGTCCCCATGAATGAAAGGGAGAAAGAGAGGCATCCCCCTTAAAAAGCGTTATTCTACCGCTATTGGCTCTTCTAACGTGAAAATGGTTGCAGATAGGCACAAATATGCTGGCGACGAGCTTCTTAGAAATTTCAACATTGATGACCTTGAATGACCTTGAAGTGAAACTCCAAAATAGGGGGTTTAGTGAATTTTTCGTGATTTCTGGCTGCGACACGCATTTCAAGTGTGAATTGCGTCAAAATGTCTGGCGATAGACCAAGACAACCTGTGTGTAAAATTTTCAGCATTGAATGTAGATTTTAGCAATTTAAGTCCGGACCCTTTAGGTTGAAGGTGGCCTGCACACGTCAGTGTCAAAGAGGGGTTTCCCTCTTAAAAGTAGTTATTTATCCACTGCTGGCTTGTCTAACGTGAAAATGGTTGCAAATAGACACAAACATGCTGCTTAATATAACAAGCAGTGGCGAAGAGCTTCTTGGGATAGTCGACATTGACTGGAGCACCTGGTGATACAGACTGGAAAATTGTCATGCTACTTTGATTTTATGCTGTTTCTGTTAGTGCTTCGAATTGTTTTGATTTAGAGCTCTATGACGTCATGAACTACAATGACGTCATGTCCGCAGCAAATTCATATGAGTCGGTAAAGGATGTACTTTTTGCTGATGTATAGATTGTGGAAACTTTTGGGATGGTCCTCATAGGGCCGTGGGAGAATGTTTTCCTGTCTCTGGTGTGGCTCTCATTGTGCCTTACTACTACTGCTACTACTAATACTGCTGCTGCTACTGCTACTGCTACTGCTACTAATACTACTGCTACTACTAATACTGCTGCTGCTACTGCTACTACTACTGCTACTACTACTGCTACTACTACTACTGCTACTACTACTACTACTACTGCTGCTACTGCTACTGCTACTACTACTACTGCTGCTACTGCTACTGCTACTACTACTGCAACTGCTACTACTACTACTACTACTACTACTACTACTACTGCTACTACTACTACTACTGCTACTGCTGCTACTACTACTGCTACTACTGCTACTGCTACTAGTGCTACTGCTACTGCTACTACTACTGCTACTGCTACTACTACTGCTACTGCTGCTACTACTACTGCTACTACTACTACTGCTGCTGCTACTACTACTGCTACTGCTACTACTACCGCTACTGCTACTACTACTGCTACTACTACTACTA
>Ga0209367_1001481_pt1 | contig 28982 bp, 20 predicted proteins | sample WorMetLIZISLAND2_FD_187412 | JGI IMG/M metagenome (GOLD analysis project Ga0209367, IMG submission 187412) | Marine gutless worms symbiont microbial communities from Max Planck institute for Marine Microbiology, Germany - Olavius geniculatus... ...
GCACTGCACACTGGCCATCCACCTTACCTTACTGATCTTCTGCAATATCATAAATCCTCAGTGTCCACGCGCTCTTCTACCAGTCAGTTACTTGCAATTCCCCGGCATAACTTATCCTTTGGTTCTCATTCCTTTCGCGTCTCTGCTCCGAGAATTTGGAACTCCTTAACTCCTCAAATTCGTCAATGTCAAACCTTGGCTACATTCAGATATCACTTAAAGACCCACTACTTTCAGTCACCCTTTTCTGCCACCTAGCGTCCATCATCCTATGCGCCCTGATTCTTTCTGAGACTTTGGCGCTTTTAAATCATTTACTTACTTACTTACTCACTTACATGTACAATATCGGCCTACGTTAGGTCTAGTCTAAAGCGGACTACATTTCACAAGGTAGTGTAGCGCCGCGTATGAGGCGAGACGAGATGTTTAACGATCGGTTAATTGCAGATTTACTGCAGAGTATACGTAGGTGAAAAAATTTTGCAAACAGGTCCATAGTTGTATCTTTTGTGGCTTAGTTTAACTAGCTATTTGTCACAGAAACTTGGGGGCTTAGATTTTTTGGTCCACTCTGTGCACGTGTTGTGTACATGGAATGACGTCAATATCTGCCGTTCGTTCACAGACAGTCTAACTTAACTTCGGGGTGAAGAACGTTTTTAACTGTCTCGCATGTGTAATATACGGCAGTACTAAGCAATTTTGCTCATATTTCGATCACTCTTATTCTACCTACGTAGATAGAGCAGTTCAACAGTTACCGTGTCATCAAACGTAGGACTCGTCCATACGTGAAGTGATGCGGACTGCAGTGGCAGAGTGCAGTCGTCATCAGTCAGCTGCTCTTTATCAGCAAGCAGCATGCATCGATCTCTCAATACATTCCCTTATCCGCTCGCTCGCTGTACTAGGCGCAGTAGAATTCTATAGCAGAATGACCATCAGCTGGTAATGCCGCCGCTGTAGCTGTAGCAGGAAAGTGCCAACGGCATCAGTAGGCGACTGTAGTAGGCCTATGCTAGGAGTGGACGGCTGTGTCCACCAGCGTTCAGCTGCCACTGCGGTGCAGCTGCTGTAACCGCCTCGACGCTGCAGTATTATAGAGGCCTGCTGCGCTGCTAGGATCAATGACGCACCAGCACCAGCAGCTGCTGCAGACACTGAGGGTCCAGTGGCGACGCCAGATATGGAGCTAAACGGCTGAAGCTCCAAAATGTTGGCCAACTTCCAGTGTCGGAAAGTTATCGAAAGATCTTCTTTTTGTCCAAAGACTTTCGTCCAAAGATGCAAAATTTAAGCTAAAAACCCCAATTTTAGAAAAAAATTTCGGGGGAAAATTGAAATTTTGAACGCCTATAATCTTCTCTGTAAAAAATTTGCCACTGTATGTCGGAATTCCGTCGGAAATTTGTCGGATTTGTCGGAAAATTGCAACTTTTTGCCCCGTTTAGGCCTATATTAATCCACGACGTCGCTGCCAACCCCCAGTTTTTCTCAGCAATGTCAGAACCGTTTCGAATTGCATAATAAAACATACTAATAATAAACTTATAACGTAGTGGTTTAATGTATAGTGGGGATTAGTGGTTAATACGTTTTAGACCAACGAAGTTAATCGACTCCGGGCGCAGTTGGTTCTTAGGTGTGTAACCAGCTACCCAGATCAACTCTGCCCGACCATCTCTGTCGTAGGACATTAGAATTCAGCCAGTTAATGCACGGCGACGGTTCATGGAACTCTGCACCGACGAGGCCTTGCTGTTAGAAATGCTGCAGAAAAGCGCCGGATTGGCCTCCCAGGAGATGCGTTCTATGATGCGTTAAATTCGATTTCGGCAGGGCTTGGCCTCTGACTCTGTTGCGGGGCTCACGACGCTCCCCCAGACCTTTAGTCGGATGGAGAGGGGATACCTCTCCCATTCTCCATAGCTCAACGCCTGTGACGTCTCGATCTCTTGTCATAGCGCCCGTAAATTTTAACGTCTAGCGCCGCCACTGGCATGGTCTACAGGGTGGGCCAAACAATGACACCATATGTTATATTTCTCAATTTCGTCAAATATCATCCATTTTTTGTATATTTTTATTGTCAGAATCAAGAGAAAATTTGTAATGACATTATCACTAAAAGTCCCACAACACCTCAAGTGTGTCGCTTGTGAAATGTCAGTGTCGTAAAAGCAACAATTGAAAAAAAACTTTTATAACAGCATTTTTTTTAAATTAACAACAGAAAGCAATTTTTAAAAAATTTTAGTTATAGTCTAAAGTAGCTGTCAGATAATGCAGTTTTAACGTCAGATGTAAAAATTCGCCTTGTTGCTGGACGACACACTCAACCCGGCGACGCCACTGAGCAATGGCGCGATCAACGAAATGCCGCAGCGCTGTGGTGCTTCTACAAGACACAAGGTAGTGTAGCGACACACTTAAGGTGTGGTGAGATATTTACTGATAGTGTTATTACAAATTTTCTCCTGATTCAGACAATAAAAGGATTTTTAAAAATCGGTTAATATTTGACGAAGTTAAAGAGTGTAACGGCACACCCTATATACAGACGATTGATTGATGCAAGAATAACCTGCCACTCTCTGCACAAACCGACAGATAGCTGGACTTATAGCTACTGTATCTCCGTCAATTCCTGTCAACACGCTTAGAATCGATACGAATTTTTTAAAAATTTAGATGTATTGAAAAAATTTTCGACAGATATTCGGATTGACGTACGGCTAGTATTTAGCTGAGTGTTCGGCCGATACGTGAATTAGAGGGTGCTTACATATGTGACTAAAACTCGCACGCGACCCCTCAAAACTGCCTAAGACTGCTTGGGTTAGTTTTGAACAGTTTTGGGCAATCGCATGCTCTGTAAGCGTCTTAAGGTGCAATGGAATATTTAATTACGTTATTGCAAAGTGTCCACAGAATGTGCCAGTATCGGTCAACAGACGGCAAAAATACGCAACGGACAACACACTAGATGTATTTCCACAAAATAAGCCTTTGCACTACCATCAAACGACGTGAGTTCACAGCAGTTTACGATGGCCACAAGTGGGAATTTTTCGGACCTTTAACAGTGCTTTGCAGCTTTAAACGAATGATAACGTTTACGGGAGATAGGTTACAAGTGACAAAAATGTTGTAGTTTATTTGACTTGATGCAATAGATTTTCGATGTCAGCGGCAATGGAATCGGACGAAATAAACTACGTTACAAACACAACATCTGCGTTCGTTGAATTAAAATAAATATTCTAGCTGAAAAACCTACAGCTCTTTCAAGAAATGAAAAATCACAATACTTCTTATAAAATTATGCTAATCATGTGCTGAACCAACGTGTCACATAATGGATTCAGTGAACTGGCATATTCACAGTTGTTGATATAACTCGTCTAAAACAAACCAATGTAACTGTAATCGATTTAAATGCTCAGGATGCATGAGAGTCATACTTTTAGAATCAGTTTAGGTTAAAATTATGCAAACGAAAAACGACCAAATCAACCACGCAGCTGTAAATCCTGACTATATTACTTGTATGCAGATAAAAATGTCCTATACATATCCGAAGCTAAGAGACTACAGTTCATCCTTGACCCGAGCCCGCAGTGACACAGTTGCGTGATCACGAATGAATTTCTCCAGGTTCTGCAACGAGGGGTCGCCACTATAACTAACGGGAGACGATTTCTTCCCGGCTCGAGCAAAGTAGATTGTCGGAAATCCGCTGGCTGTGTACGGGTCTGGAGAGTCGTTGGCGGTTGCATCCATCTTTGCTATAACAAGTTGTTTCACGTCCTTGAACCTTTTGGCAAGGTCACGGTATACCGGCTCAAGCTTCTTGCAGTCATTGTTCGACGGTGAATACAGTTCAATAAGAACATCTTTTGAGTTGTCCAGTACGACCTTATCAAATGTTTTGCCAACGACCACCGTCACTGGACCTGACGACTTCTTTGGTATCGACTCGGATTTGAGCTTGGGCTTGGCATTGCCTGCAACACATGGACAAATGATTAACTCGTTACAACTTCACTGCTATATGCAGAATATTGCTAATATCATTGAATTATCACGTAAGCAAGGGCGCAGTAGGCCTATTTACTGCATCCGAGACCGTTGCACTGCGGAAGCGGTCATTCCCAGTCAACCGGTGTCGTTTTGATGTTGTAACTGTAGGCTAAGCCACGCACGTTTACCACGCGGCACAACCATTGCTGCTAAGCACTATTTTTAAGTGGCTATTACAGTAACGTTTAGGCTCCGGATAAATAATCACAGAAATATAGAACTTACTTATTGATAGCATTCAATATAACTACGAAAAAATTTCACGGTTAGGACTCTTTAGGCCTACATGAGTGAAGCATTTTCAGTAAAAAATATCTTCCGCGAACCCCGTCATTTTCCGTGAATATCTACCAGTGCAATTTTGTTTGGAGAAAGCACATGACTGCTAATGGCCATTGACGGCAGAAAATTAAAGGGTGTTTACACGATGAAGCAAACATAAAGCAAAAATTAAACAAACATGAAGCAAACTTAGAGCACACGTCGTGCACGTGTATTTTAAATACGTTTGCTTAATCTTTGCTTCATGTTTGCTTCATCGTGTAGATGAGGTATAAGACTAAGGCAATTATTGTTCGACCAAAAATAAAAAAACCCACAGCCCACACAGAGCAGCATCAAGACAGGATGAAAAAGTAGACAAAGTGAATCGACCTTTGGCGAAGGTCTTCAGAAATTTCTCCACTTTGGCTGAGTCGAACTCTTCCATTGCTTTCATCGGAAACTTTCTTTCTTTTGTATCGATAATGGCAACGCTTATCTCTTGACTGTCATCGAATCCGAACTCGTTGAATAAACAAGAGTTTTCTTTTATATCAGCGATTGAAAATGTCATGTCTGGATGCGCTTTTGCAATCTCGGAAAACTTCTGCCGCCACGCCTGAGTTTCTGTTTACAGCAAAAAATACAGCTAATAAATTATTCTGCTACTTACATTTGTACTTGAATATATAAAACGTACATAAACAAAGGCATACTTTTGTCAAAGACAACTGGAACAATATCGTTCAACTGCACGTATGAACTTTTATACTCGTACCGACGTTTGTGTAACGCTATTGCAAAACACAGCTTTTATCCAATACTCCACTGCTTTCAGGAATAACAAGAAATTAACAAGGGTTAACTATAGCTTACGTATTTTGAACACAATGCGTAAAAATTGATCACTCGTGCCATGGACAACAGTACGGAAAGTTGAAAGCAGATTTGTATAGCTCCAAAACCTAAAATTATAAACAGCTAAAAGCAAACAACAGAAATAATCAATCAGTCAATCAATCAATCAGTCAAGCGTTTTTGTTTCTTATTTTAGTTTTCAGTGCACTGTACAACTCTGCTTTTAACCTTAACGCCCCGTTTACACAACGAGCTGGCTCAACGAGCGCTCCTCGTGCGCTCTTTGCGCGCTTGTCAAGCCAGCTCGCCGAGCCAGCTTTGTCGTGTAAACAGGGCACCAAGGTTAACTGAAACCTTTTCTGTGTTCGGACGTCCAGTCCACAGCGTAGAAGAACAAGACGAGCGGTCGTCGGTCCCTGTACATTGTGTCTATCGTGCGTTTGCCGTACTGGCCAACGAGCGGCGCCTTATGCTTCTCTATGAACGAGACAACGTCACCCAGCTTCGTCTTGCTCTGTACAGCCACACAGGGCGATAGCTTTAGCTGTATAACAACTAAAATGTCAGTCAGTCCGTGACAGCAGCAGTGTCATGCTGCAATATTTACAGCAATGACGTCAGCGTCGGCCAATAACTATCGGCCTAGCAGCAGCAATCAGTAGCATGTTCCTTTCTCCCAAGGCAAAGTTTCGGAAAATCCGGTCCTGTGACCATGACCATTGAGTTATTAACTCACTTATAACCTTAAAATTCATTGGGATTCTTGGGGTTGTCGAGGTAATAAATGAACATGCAAACTTTCATCAAGCTAACTGCAGCGATTCATGAGTTACCGCGGTAACAAAGAACTAAATAGAGAAACAAAAAATCTCTGCAGCCACGGTGCTGAAAACAAAAATGTCGTCGCTTATATTGACAAGCACAGGAAGCACACACTGATTTACATCAGTAGGCCTATGTGCTTCTTGCGTTAGGCGTTATTTCGCTTGTCTATCTGATGTCAACGTGAATAAACTTTGCATTACATTAAATATATTAAAAGTTAAAGGGTGTGCATAGCTTTTTACGGAAAACCCGTCACAGAGATACGGAGATTCACCTGCCACATGGAATCACACAGTATTACCTCTCACCCGAGTGACCTGACACAGGTGAACGCGCCCCGCCTTAATCCCAATCAAGTAGGCTGGTACTTGATTTACCTACCCCGGAGGGATCACAGGCTGAGTCGTCATCGGTGTTGGTTATATATCAAAATAATTTACTTGTCAGCAGGCATAGCTACAAAAATGAGTGAGTAAGTTGGGGTAATGCGTAACATACCTTGATCTGAAGCATCTGTGATTTGTTTTCGTACTTGGTCTGGAATCTCTCTGACAGGAATATGACCAGTGAGCCGGCATTCACACCGGAGTACTTCTGTCTAGCAGCCGACATCTCAAACGTGTGCAGATATTCACAGTCCGTGCGCATCTCATTCACTAACCACATATAATACTCATCAGACGTTAAGGCGTGTACAGAGCGACCTAACTAAATTGAACTGTACTGAACTGCAGTTATAGGCATTACAGTAGGTACCGTTTTGACAGCGACGGTGACTACGTGACTATGCTCACGTATGCGTCATCCAATGACCAATGGGCTCGCCCTCTCAGTTTGTCGAAAACTAAACCGTGCAGGAAGAATATGGAATAACTTGCCAGCTGACAATACTGACTTTTCTAATTTAAATAGTTTTAAACGATCTATTACTTCTTGGCTAGTTATTGCAAAGTTTATTTTTTCTAGTAGTTTTATTGTTGTATTGTGTTATCAGTGACATTCATTGATGTATACAGTTATTTTATTGTGGCATATTAGTGGTTGCGGCCCTTTGTCATTAAATGAAATAAATAAATAAAAATAAATGTCAGTTCAGTTCAGTGCAGTTCAGTCACGTCGTTCTGTAAGCGTCTTTACGATTCACGTGGTCGTTTCTCAACTAAAACTGGCTTTAAGCCTGACTTACTGATTCTAACCCTAACCCTATTCACTCTAACCAAACGCCTAACAACTAAGATAAATTAACTAAAACTGGCTTTAATCCTGACTTACTCACTATAACGCTAACCCTGTTCGTCTTTAAAAAACAAAATGCCAAAATGAAAACTTTCAAACAAAAGGCAACAAAGACGTTAACCTGCTGCTTCGTAGATCTGAAAGGCAGCATTAGAAGCATCGTTGAAGAAGCCCACACACAACACGGCAGAATCACCCGACTTACTCACCTGCCTCCAGATATCATCCACTGAAACCCGCTTTGACGCTGGACCTCGCAACGACTCGATGTAGCTCACGATTCCTTCACACCGTGATCACAATGCAGGCCTCAATCTTGCGCGGGTTAGAAGGTCCGCTCCCACGATAGGTGGACATATGCCCTGAAGTGTAGCCAAGGTAGTCACAACGAATCTCAGATATCTTTCACTAAAACTGATACGTGGCTGAAAGGTACAGAAAGAACGAAAAAAAGTTATCGTTTGCTTGCCAGAAGTGTTCTATAAGGCTAAAAATGCACCTAATTTATTTTCGGCCAGGGCTGTGCCGTGGACTCTGCTAGGGAGCTTACGAGGCTTCCCAGACCCCTTAGTCGAATGGAGATTGGATACCACACTCAACACCTAAGGTGCTTTCGACCTTCGCTTCTCCCCGAATACTGACGACGGATCGATGCCAAGGATTATTAGAATTATGAAAAATCATTACGATTATTTACAATATTTGTCACTACAGTGTACTCAAGAACAGCTTTCTATAGGTCATCTGACTTAATCATTCTAAATAGACCGACAACAGCGAAACTTAGGCTATTACTGCAGTTGCGTTACTTTCACAAAATGCATCATGCGCTTATGTAACAACAATTTGCTGTACCGTTAATGTGAACAAACTTCTGCAAACATTGCATCTGCGCATGGGCGTTTGCCTTTTCTGGCAATTTGCCATTGTAGTTAATTATTATTGTTGAAATTGTTATTTGATGTGTTACTTGGCTATTAAAATTCTCTCTCTCGCATCTCAAAACAGCACAAAACATACGAACATTGTACATACCCCGTTTGTCCTGAGCACCGTTTTTGTAGCTAGATGCTTTTCCTCTGCGGAAGACCTTTATTGTAGGGTATCTTTTAATGTCATACTTCTTGGCAAGATTTGTCTCAGCTTTGGCATCGACTTTGGCCAATGGAATAGGAGATCCTTTGCGTGAGTTCTTCAGTTCTTGGGCCGCCTCCTCAAAGACCGGTAACAAATGCTTGCAGTGCACACACCTAAAGCACGAAATCGTGTTCATCATTGTAATACTCGATCAGTTATCTTTTATTCTTGGTATTGCAAGTAACCAATCAATAACTGGGGCTGCTGCACAAAACGTGGCTTATTTGTGGTCATCTATAATGACATTATTCCACAGGTAAAATGTGACTTCCTATTGGTAGTGCATAGTAACAGTGTTCCGTGGTGGAACCAACAGCCGGCTGGTTCGCCTGCCGTCGAAAGAACGTCGACAACAAGCCTTGGCATGGCATGTCTGTACATGCAGACCGTCTGTACGTACTGACGAGTGCAGTCCGTCCGACACAACGGCTGCAAACGATTCCGTATCCCCCTCACTCACTCTTCTCGTATAGTCTCCAGCATCGTCAAGCGTCGCCTTTTCAACATTGACAATGCGTGACGAGAAAAGAGGAGTTAGTGGGCTATTACAACAACAACAACAACAACAACAGTGTTCCGCCGTTCCCGACCTATCGTCGCACAGTGGCGAAAGCACCTTCTACGTGGTATTTTGAGCTCCATCATAATATAACGAGGTGTTAAAGATGGCCAACAGTTTGCTGATGCTACATCAGCTAAAGTTACGATAAGGAAACAAACAGACATGTCATGCTTTATGTAGCAACGTGGGTAGAAATAAACTTTGCATTTACCATTATTAACTTTGGCGTAAAATAAACAGCACGGCATTTCCCATGTAAGTTCCGACTCAACTATTCATAGTGCATTAGTAACTACTAACAATGGACAGTTTTTACGCGCGTCAGCTGTGCTTCGCGCGTCTTAGCCATGGCCTTGGCGTCTGTGTGTGTGTCCGTCCGTCACACTCTGCAGCCCTATCAAAATTGTGCAAGTTAGGATCACGAAATCTTTACTGTAGCTGCCCCAAGGTCTCTAGTTTTTTTGTGACAAACTTTTGTGCCCCTGTGAGGAGATTGCCCTCAAACAAGGTCGTCAAACACGGGTAGCCCCCCCCCTAAAAACGTTATTTTGCCGTTATTGGTTCGTTTAGTGTGAAAGAAGTTGCAGATAGGTCCAGACATACTGCTTAGCATAACAAGCACTGGTGACGCGCTTTTCAGATTCATCAACATCGATAACCTTAAACGACCTTAAACCCCCCCTCCCAAATAAGGGTTTTTAGTGATTTTTTTCGCAATTTTTGGCTGCAGCGCACATTTCAAGAGTGAATGGCGACCAAATGGGTAGAGATAGACCAAAACAACCTGCGTATAAAATTTTCAGCATTAGACGCAGATTTTAGCAATCCAAGTTCCGATCCCCTAAGTTTAAGGAGGCCTGCGCAGGCCAGCGTTAATTAGAGGTACCCTCTTAAAAAGTGGTTATTTTACTACTACTGGCTCGTCTAGTGTGAAAACAGTTGCAGATAAGCAGAGATTATGCTGCTTATTATAACCAGCACTAGTGACGAGCCTTTGAATATTGTCATCATCGATGATCTTGAATATCTTTGAACCCTCCAAAAAGGGGTGTTAGTGTTTTTTTGCAATTTTCGGGTACGATGCACATTTCAAAAGTGAATTGCACCGAAATGGCGATCTGGACAACCTGCGTATGAAATTTTTAGCATATAGAACGCACATTTTTGGCCATCTAAGTTTCGACCTTTTAAATTCAAGGAGTCTTCCGCACGGAAGTTTCAGATTTGGTTACTTCTTTAAGACACGTTGTTATTTTATTGCATGCTGTACAGTGATTGCCCAGGTGGCAGGACCGCTGCTGTTGCGCGTTACGTGAGCTTTGCTCAAATTACTTGTTTTGTAGTTGACAAACTAAACAAGCAATAACCGACAATATATAGGTCTGACCTACAGAAAGACACGGAAAACTACCAAGAAAGCCAGCTAACCACGCAGCATAGAAAATCACGACAGTAAGTTCCTGCTTTGCCGTAAACTTAGTGAAGTTGTTCTTCGTCAAAACCAGCATAGCTTCAGAAAGCGGCTTCGAATGAGAGCCGCTTCGTTCTTTCATGAAGTTCACAATTCCTTCGACACATACAACGACGCCGCTCTGTAGCTCATATGCCACGGATACAGAAGTTTAGTGCTAATGCAAGCTACTACTAACTAATTAACGAAATAAAACGGACAGCGATACAAGAACATTCACCGCAAATTCTGCAGGCTTATTGAATTCTACAGGGTGGGCCAAAAACGTGGCACTACTTTTGTCTATATATTCGTCAATTATTGATCAATTTTTAAAATTCTTTTACTGGCACACGCTGTGGACAATTTGCAATAACGTGATTATTATATATCCCACCACACCATGAATGCATCTCTACACTACCTTGTAAAATATCAATGAAATATGCATATATAATGATAATAACAAACAAACATTTTAGTAAAATTGAAAAACCTTTCAGACCAACATAACATTTACATTAAACAAATCATTCATCGCAATGTTGGTCTGAAGTGTTTTTATTTACTAAAATTTTTGTTATTATTGTTTATATTTCACAAGGTAGTGTAGAGACACATTTACTGTGTGGTGAGATATACAATAATTACATTATTGCAAACTGTCTGCAGAGTGTGCCAGTCAAAAAATTTTGAAAGTCGGTCAATAATTGGCAAAGATAGGGACAAAAGTAAAGTACCACATTTTTTATAGCCCACAGTGTATATACAGTGACCTAACAATCATGCACGGTTTTAGCGTAAGCAATGATAATCAACAGCTCATAATACTGGTAACTAGCCAAAGTAAGTCCTAGCTGCTTGTCGGGCCCGGTTGGATCAACGGATCTGTGAGTGACCGTTCGCGGTGAAACTATCTCGGCAAGCGCCACCCATGTCAACTCAGCCTGACCATCCCTCTCCGGGTAAGCGGAATAAGTACCAGCAAGCAAAAGAGATGATCAGTAAACAGGTACAACGCGCGATGCACTATGCCCGTACTCGTGGTCTCGCAGTGCAAACTGGTGTCTGGCTGAGGGCTAAGAAAATGGAGAGCAGCATCGCCTATAAACGATGTACATTTTTTTGTACTTCGGAAATGTCTATTCTGTTTTACGTACACTATAACCACATAATCCGAATTTAACGTTTCAAACAGTTTGTCTCTAGTTAATATAAATAACTTCAACTATTTCTGTTATGCGTACAACATGTTACGGGTTTGCCTCGATTACTTAGCTTTGCAAATAATAACTAGCTAAGTACACAAAATCATGCTTAGCCTACCATCTGCTTGTCTGGGACCGTCATAGTCAAATTCTCGACCTCCTTTAAACCACTTCAGAGTCGGATATTCAAACACGTCAAACCTAACAGCACAAACAACAAACTACTTTCAAGAAATATTTTCACATGATGTTCTCACGTTCGGTAAGTTCTGTTCCACTGCATCCTTACCACGGTGCGCTTCATCTGCTTGTATTATTTTCGTTTACACACGATGTCGTGTTAGCCTCATATAGAGGTTAACTCTACTGCATGATAAAAACTGGTCCAGAGTTGGACTTTATATGTTTTCTTCCAAACAAAATATGCACGCTAGATAATGCTGCCGCAGACAAAAACAAACACAGTGTAATAAAACAGAGAGTAGGCCTATTATGGTGACGAGATACCGTGGATTTCCCTTTTTTGCCGATATTGTGCGCTATGCAAATTAACTTAGGACCGTATACTTATTTTTACTGACCAAGTAGGCTATGCCAAGCCGTGGTTAAAGAACGCGTCACGTGCTGTGGTCTCGTCGCTAAAAAGTGACACAGTTCTAAATTACATTTCTCTTCTGTTTTGCTATTGTATTATGTGCGTTTGTCACATATTTTATTAAATACTGTGTGTTTACTGTGTTATTGTGTTACAGGTGAACGGCCCATGCACTTTAACCCCAGGCAAACAGGCCAGTACTCGATTTGCCTACTCCGGAGGAATAGAGGACTGAGTTGATCTTGGTGTTGGTATATACTGAGATGATGGTTTATTTGTCCGCACCCATCCAAGTATTGACTCGACCGGGAGTAGAACCCCACGACCTTTTTATCTTACATTCAACGTGCTAGGCCTAATGGTTATGCATGGGACCAAGCCACCCAAAGTGTAAAATAAGTTCGGCGATATAACTGCTCTATAGCCATGGCCTGGGCGTCCGTCCATCCATCAGTCACACTCTTGATCTGTGTCAAAACGGTGTAAGCTAGGATCACAAAGTTTTTACTGTGGGCTGCACCAAGGACTAGTTTATCGTGACAAAATTTTAGTGCTCCTGGGTGAAGGGGTTCTCCTCGAACAAAGGCGTCAAAAAGGAGTACCCCTTCTATAAGACGTTATTTGTCAGCTATTGGCTCATCTAGTGTGAAAACGGTTGCAGATAGGTACAGACATGTTGCTTATCATAACAAGCACTGGTCACGGGCTTTTTAGTTCTATTAACACCGACGACCTTAAACGACTTTGAACCCCCCCCAGAATTAGGTTTTTAGCGAATTTTTCGTGATTTCGGGATGCAACGCACATTTTAAGAACGAATTGCACCGAAATGGCTAGATATAGAGCCAGACAATCTGCATATGAAATTTTCAACATTAAACGTTGATTGTATTGCAGTTCAAGTTTTGACTTTTTAAGTTCACGGATGCCTGCGCCTGAGGGCGTCCAAGACGGGTACCGCCTAAAAAGTAGCTATTTTACTGCTACTGACTCGTGCAGCGTGAAAGTGATTGCAAATAGGTTACATACACGCTGCTTATTGTAATTATATATTAAAAAACTGCAAGCAATTGTTGTATAAGCGCTGATGTAAAACGGCCAAAATCAAAAAAAATATAAAGTAATGTATTGGCTTAGACATTTAATCTGTTCTCAGTAGCCAGATATAAATGTCTAAGCTAATGCATAATGTTCATGCATGTTATTGCATGCTGTACACGACTACCCAAGTGTCAAGACCACTTCTATCGCGCGTCACGTGAGCTTTGCTCAAATTACTTGTTATACTGCAGTTGTAGGCCTTTATACTTGCGAGAAGCCTGTAAGCATAGAATGTCATTCGGTTTGGTCGGTCACCCATGACTGCACCGTTTCACTGAGCTATGCCCGTATGCGTCACATGGAGTTAGGCCTAGCGACACGTGTATAGAGGCCTATCATCTCGTCAGATATCATAAGGCTAAAATGTGTTGGCCTATTGACTCACAGGAAAAAATATTAACACTCTGCTAATACAGTAACACGAAATGTAGCCTAAAGAATACCTCGGGCCACAGAATGTCGCAGATACAAACATAATATTCTGTAGTTTATACCTTGTAGCGAGCTGAGTTTCAACGATAGCATCAACCTTTGCAAGAACTATCGGAGGATCATTCTCTTTCAATCGCTTAGCAGCTTTTTCGTACTCCGGTGCAAAGTGTTTACAGTGAATACACCTACGAGCAACAGTAACAGACAACTCGCCAGTGTTCACAATGGTCCAGTACAGACTAACTAACAAAAAAGTATGCCTAATACCATAAACGACACTGCACACAAATTATACATAAGAGCGACGTCTGTAATGTAGTGCGAAGTGGATTACATACCGGGAAAGTTAACGTTCTTGAGCATCATAATAGTCTGGAAGACTTGCTAAAAATAATAAAAACAAAAAATAGAATTTAGGCTAGGTAGGCCTATAACAGTGGCAGTGTGTGTCGTTTGACCAGACGTGTAAAGGCGAGTACAGAGCGACGTGACAACTGAACTGAACTGACACGGTTTAGTTTAGCCGAACTGACCAATGGGCGAGCAGGGTGAGCCCATTGGTTATTGGTTGGTGCGTACGTGCGCATAGTCACATAGTTATCAACGCCGTTAGACGGTGCCTACTGCAATGCATTATTGCTCACCCACTTGTCAGTTTGTCAAAAACTAAACTGTATCAGTTCAGTTCAGTTACGTCGCTCTGTACGCGCCTTGTGACTACGCAAAAGTTGCAGAGTGCAGTCAGTAATCACAGATGCAATTGTCTAACTTGCAGTTTCTCATCGTTAACTTCAACATTGAAGATGGACAAAATATAACAAGAAATCTGAGATAATGCTCATGAGACTCGCGAGAGCCTATAGCAGTTCCTGTTCGCAGGTAATCTTGGTCTATCTTTATCCATTTTGTCGCAATTCACTCTTTTGCAGCCAAATATTGCCAACAAATCACTAAAAGCCAATATTTTTAGGGTTCAAGGTCATTTAATATCATCGATGTTGACATTCCTAAGAAGCTCATCGCCAGTGCTTGTTATGATAAGCAACATGTCTGTGCCTATCTGCAACTATTTTCACGCTAGACAAGCCAACAACAGACAAATAACCATTTTTTAGAAGGGCACCCCTCTATGATACCCGCTTGCGCAACCCTCCTTGAACCTAGAGGGTTCGGACTTAGACTGCTAAAATGTATATTCAATGCTAAAAATTTTATACGCATGCAGGTTGTTTTGGTCTATCTCCAGCCATTTCGGCGCAATTCACTTTTGAAATGCGTGTCGCAGCCCAAAATCGGAAAAATTCACTAAAACACCCTATTTTGGGGGTTTAAGGTCATTCAAGGTCATCGATATTAATATTCTTAAGAAGCTCGTCTGCAGCATGTCTGTGCCTATCTGCAAACATTTTCACGTTAGACGAACCAATAGCGGTAAAATAACGCTTTTTAAGAAGGGTGCCCCCTCTTTCGTCCCTTCGTTTGTGGGGACCCCTTTTACCCAGCGGCATGAAATTTTGTCACGAAATACTAGAGGCTCTATAGATTATCACATGGTGAAAACCCGAACTCCATCTCACCTACAGGGTGCGGCAGAAAGTAAACCCCTGAAGTTTTCGCTGTTTTCTCAGCAACCGTTTGGAATTTTAATTTAAAATTTTAGAACTTTATTAAATAAAACTTTCTACATCTAACTGCAGAGTAAAATGTGATTCTGTTGAAAAACGACAAAGTTATAGATTTTTTAACATGACCGTCTGCCGATTTTTTAGCATTAAAAATGTTCGAGCTGCAACACCAATTCAATAACGTCGTTGAAACAACACAATTAACTAGTGATCAGATGCCAGAATTTCATCGTCACTGTGAATGTTCGAAGTGTCCACCGCCAGCATCAAGGTCAAACACAAGCCTTCCAGTCGCTTAATTTGATAAGTCTTTCACAGCCTTGTCGATCGGTCCTTATGGCAGGTTGCCCCAGATAACCTGAAGCGCGCCGTCCTGCTGGAAGATGAACCCGGTGGGCAGCCGGCGATTGCTTCAAAAGAACGATTATTTAGTGACAATTTATAAACAATATAAATTACTGTTTATCAAAACGTCACTGTGACGTCATCGGCAGTAACGTGTAACCAGTTTTTTTGAAAATTAAATAGCATTTTCAGCTTGAAAGCTTGAACATTTTTAATGCTGAAAAATCGGTAAACGGTTATGTTAAAATGTCTATAACTTCGTCGTTTTTCAACAAAATCAAATTTTACTTGAAATTTATATGCAAAAGGTTTAAGTAAATAAAGCTGTAAAATTTCATATTAAAATCCCAAATGATTGTTGAGAAAACGGCGAAAAACTTTAAGGGTCCACTTTTTTGCCGCACCCTGTAAGCTTGAATTGGTACCAGTTCGTGACGGACAGACGGAGAGACGGACGGACAGAATTACCGTAGCTAATACGCGCGATACGCGCTATAGCTATGCTAGCTCTCGCGCGTAAAAATAAAACACAAGCTCGAAAACTTCGTGTACATACTCCGGGGCATAAAACTCCACCAATATAAGATCATTTTTGCTAATTGCGTCATCAAAATTATCACTTGTGAGAACCAGAACTCCGCTGTTTTCCGTTACCGACGGCGCTGTAACCAAATAACACCAGCATCAACAATAGCAAAATTCACAGTAAACAATAGGCCTACGCGTAGGCTAATGCATGAAGATTTCTGTCTTATAAGCGAAAATAACCTAACGAAATAACGTTTGAACCCGATTAAGCTCTACTTGATAAAACTTGAGGTTCTCACATAGGTCTAAATAAAGCTCCATCAATATAAGATCATTTTTGCTAATTGCGTCATTAAAATTATTACTTGTGAGAACCAGAACTCCGCTGTTTTCCGTTAGGGCCTACCGACGGCACTGTAACCAAATACACCAGCATCAATTGCAGAATTCACAGTAAACAATATGCTATTGCATATTGTTTACTGTGAATTCTGCAATTGTTGATGCTAGTGTTATTTGGTTACAGCGCCGTCGGTAACGGAAAACAGCGGAGTTCTAGTTTTTCTTATCAGGAAATGAATAGGCCTAAGCAAGTAACGTCGTAAAGTTCAGGTTTCACAGTATGGCGTATAGAGCCCCCAGCCCAGGCCAGCGGACGATCGTGCTACACCAAGGAAACTTTTTAAGACAACACGTCATGAAAAAGACCCATAATCACAGGCCATGCAAAAATGTTGCGCTCCTATCCTACATTCTATGGCAGTGGCGTCCATTTTGTGGGGCCCTCTTTGGCTAAACATGCTGAACACGCCTAAAGTCGCTCTGTACAGTGAGGCACTTATTCAAAGCCAGTTAAGGCAAGCAAGGAAAGCAAGGCAACCGTTGCCTCGATGTTTGGCCCGGCCGTGTGAATTTACGTATAGTTTGAACTCTCATCCCCGAAGCACTGGTATCTTTTCAAACATTCAGACAGCTGTGTAACTTGCACCGATTTCCATCGCGTCTGTATTTGACGTCGCGAGATGACGGCACACTTTTCCTAAAATGCAGAAGCAGGTTTAAACTTATAGACCTGATTTCTAATAAAATGTGTCGCTGTTGCCCATTTCGTTCTAACCCTGTTTCTGAGTTACTGATGCTGACGACACATGCAGGGAGAAACAAGCTTCTTGCGTCGAATAGAAGAAACACTCTCTTCCAAGTTCCTCACAAACTACTTGCACACGTATCACTAGAACCGAGAGGTGTTGGTGAACTGCATTTGTTGTAAAAGCTTTAACGCGAGAATATTTGCACGAAGTTGCACCAAAATTTTCTTGTACAAGGTTTCTTGATTGCGTGTCATCAAGCATAACTCCATGCAGTGCCACGCCCCTTGGCTCGGCTGCCAGTGGCCTACTGTTTCTCTAGAAGCAAAAATCTGCAGCAAAGTATAACAAACCCGGCTTTTGCTTGTTCATGTCATCTTTCGCTGCGCTAACTCTGACATCAGCTATCAGCAGCAAGACAATCACCGTCAGAGCAAAACTTACGATTAATTTAGGCCTATCCATGTTGCTAAAACTCGCACATGGCAACGTCACACATGAGTGACCACAGGACGGAAGTCAACTATAGGCTTACAATACACATCGAGGCATGCTGCTGCAGTGTGAATTGCAAACTACATTGTAGCCCCTTTTCGTGCCAAATACGCTTACATGTGCTGGTTTTCAACATGCAGCTTGCGCCTTGATTTATTTTTCTTTTCAAGTTAAACGTGATGAATATGTGAAAGCATGGTTATGAAGAGCACGACCGTTTAATCGAATGCACTATTACTGCCCGTAGAAACGACGACAGTAATGTTTTTAGCATCATTGCTATTTTTACAACTGTTTTTCTTTGATAAAACGACTAACTCGCGAACCGCTAGATTTTGAAATGAATAACGAAATTTTGCACAAACATGTACCTCGACAACCTCTCAAAGCCTGTTAAATAGCAAGATTGTAAGTCAAGGTCATTTGGGTCTCTCGTGTTTTTGTGTGCATGATATTGCAGCTATTGTACCTACCCGCGAGCAGTAGGCCTACTTAGGCTTGAGCAAAGCTTAACAGTCTTGTTTATTTTCTGTGTCGCCATTTAGACCTAGAACATACAACGACTTAGTCCAGACAACGACTGCTGAATGATGATCCTATCCGCTAACATGCATTTCTGCCTCTCAATGCCAAACTTTGCAACTTGAGTCTTTTTGGGTGACCCTGTATCAAGAAAACGATTCATAGAAACTGTTGTTGGCGTGAAGGGGAGGGCTACAGCGTGGCTAAACAGAAGTGGAAAAGTTTAATTAGCACAATACTTTCTGGGCTGACAAACTGCTAGAGTATAGTGACGTAGTGATATATTATTTTAAGATATTTGACAACGACCAAAATATTTGTAACCTTACTACATGAAACAGTTAATATAAACAAGAATTAAAGTTACATCTAAGACAATTTGCAAAACTGCACGTTGAACAAAACGCAACCAAAAAGGAACAAAAATCAGCACTGTCACGCTAGCAATGGTTTGACGCTGAATAAGTTGCACGACCTCAAATGCTGTAATAGTCTAATGTGGAGTGTGCTACTCAGTATGAATTCATGGTTGACAACTATGACTTGTGCATTTCACAAGGTAGTGTAGCAACAGTATAATGTGATGTGGACAAAACTGTAGTTATTCACGTTATGTCAAGTTTCTTCGCAATGTTGCTTGTCAAAAATTATTAAAATCTGCCAGTGTTTCACGGAGCTATTCAAAAAAATAAAAGGGGCTTGGTTTTTTTGAGACACTGTGTACTTTTAAACTGACTTGCATTTTTTGGTACTTACTAAGTTGTGCAGGCTGAACTGTTGCCAAAGCGAGTTGAGTAAATTTAATAAAAAAAAACAATACCACAAGCACGCAGCCGTAAACTGACTTAGGTCCTATATACTACAACAAGAAGACAAAACACAAGTACACCAACATGAGCATTAACCAATATCGCAATAAAACAACAGCAATGACAGGCGAATATCAAAAAACCAGAGTTACGTCGTATGTAACAAGGCAACTGGATATGATGAGACGTCGAAATATACTTAAGTGGTCAATAAAAGTAACGAACCATTTTTTGTCATTACTGCATCAAAGTTCAAACACTACCTGATAGTTAACATTGTTTCACTGGCACACGTGTGCTATAATCAGTAATCATTAGAAATCCAAAGAAACTATTAAACTGCTGAAACTAACTGATTCACAGCACTTACACTACCTTGTAAATCTCATGACCTCAGTTACTGAGTTATTATTACATACTAAAATTCACAATATAATGTAGTACAGCATGTCAGATGTGTTGAGATTTTTAACAACTCATTCACTGAAAATTTAGTGCTAAGCATTTTAGTGAAAGAATGCTAAAAATATCAGTCCAAGTTCAATGCCGGTCAATCTACTTGGAACACACGGCCGAATACTCTCAAATGCAGTTCACACTGTTTACCTACTTTCAGACGTCATCTAAAAATTTTTACTTCTTGTTTTACTAGCACATCGAGTGTGTTCGAGGTTGCTACAGTTAATGTGCTATATAAATTACTTACTTAAACTAGAAAGCAGTCAGAGACCGCACACCTCCACCAAGGCCATGTTGTTCACTAGGTGGCAGCACCATCTTCGGTTTGTCAGCGTTTCCCTTATGCCCCATTAAAAGCAACGGTAACGAAAATTTCAAAGTGATCCAGAATCCAGGATTCCTTCCAGATCACCCCCAAAATTGAATCACTGGTAGTTTTTGCCATTCCAGACATTCCCTGAAAATTTCAGAAAAATCTGTCCATAACTTTTTGAGTTATCTTGCTAACATAAGACAGACAAACAAAGTCTGGCAAAAACATAACCTCCTTGGCAGAGTTAAAAAAGAAAAATGTGGTGTATGCAACAATGCAGTCAATATTATACCATAACAGCCAGAATATAAACTGTACAAAGATAATGCACTTCCTTCTATTTATACATATAATAAAAATGCAATTTAACACTGTACATTCTTACGTGCAAGACATTCTGTCAATAAACAGAAGGTGGAAATCAAGTGAGCGAGTAAATAGAGTTAAACACAAAACAGACAGCAGGTTATTTTCTACACTGATGAGCGATGAAAACTAAACAAATGACTTCAGTAAGTAATGGCGGACTCTTTTAGCCATTTAGCCATAGAATTCCTTCGTTCTATGCACTGCAGCAAAGTGACATGAACAGTGAGAGTTTCCAGTCTATTTACACGCTATGAATAAGTCAAGATGCACCTATAAAATAACATACTTCAGCTAAACACAGATTGCAAAGCCATGACACAGGTGCTAGTCAACTGGTTTTTATCATAGCAATTTTTTATAGAAGCAAACTTTCAATTTCTAAATACTACTATTCAAACCGTGTTTACTTTCGTCTAAATGAAACTCCCAACTTGCCATCAGTGACGAACAACATCATATTTCTGCATTTCTTGCATGGCAATGTCATCAATGGATGGTGTTAATATTTACAGGTCTTGCATGAGTTCTTAATATGAATCACTAGACACACACTAGTGGTGTTTACTATGCCATGCACAGTGCACATTTTCTGTCTTGTGCTGAAAACACAAAAACAAAACCATCATAACGAAATCAACGAGACAGCTGTTCAGTTAACAGATAGAACATCCTATCCTACGTATCACAAGTTATAAGCTACAGTTCTTCCTTAACTCGAGCCAGCGACACAGTCGCATGATCACGGATAAATTTCTCAAGATCTTTTAATGATCGATCTCCACTATAACTAACGGGAGATGATTTCTTTCCAGCAGGAGCAAAGTATATTGTCGGGAATCCGCTGGCTGTGTACGGGTCTGGAGAGTCGTTGGCGGTTGCATCCATCTTGGCTACAACAAGTTGTTTCACGTCCTTGAACCTCTTGGCAAGGTCACGGTACACCGGCTCAAGCTTCTTACAGTGGCCACACCATGGCGCATACAGCTCAATAAGTACATCCTTTGAGTTGTCCAGCACAATTTTGTCAAATGTTTTGCCAACAACCATTGTTACTGGACCTGACGACTTTTTCGGTACTGCCTGTGATTTTATCTTGTACTTCGCATCACCTGCAACACATTAACATGCTTAATGTCACATAATATTTACTTAACGCAATAACAACTTTGAAGTAAATTATAAAGTACAAGAAGCCCAGCTGTCACAAGAATAGTTAACTGTACTTCCCAGCAACAAGCACCTTTTTGGGGGATGGGGGAGGAAAGGGGACCAGGACTACTATTTGGGAGGTGCCCATAGGGCCTGGCAATGGCACTATTCAATATCGTATTATTGATTTTAAGTTAACCATGCTACTAACTGAAGCGGTTTGGCCACAATCGGCAATGCAAGTATTTGAGCAAAAGCAGGGGTGCAGCCAGTACCTCCTTTTTGGACAAGGAAGGTTGTGTGAGGTACAAACTGGTACCACAGTGTAGCAGTCAGTTAACTCTATTTGCTTCTTCAGACAGTTTTCCAGTAAGACATACATTTAGCCACAATACATGTGTTACAGGCAAACAGACAACAGATGACAGACACAACAGTGTGCCATAAGTGTGATTGTTAGTAGGGTCAGCTAAAATCTGGGACCTAAGATGGTGCCGGAACAGAAGATAGCAAAATTCTCTTTCATATCTGATCGCGGTTTGCAGTAGACAATACGAGACTCATGCAGGTTGCTGTTTAGAACTACGGGTTCAAAATTTGCTACTTTTCAACAGCTTTTCTGACATCGTTAATATCTATAGAGCTCCATCATGCCAGAATAGCTCATATGCAACATTGCAATAACTGACTTTCAACAGCATTGCGTAAACTAATCATGCATATCAATTAGTAAGCTATGACACAAGCTTATAACTTAGCCTGGTGTACAATGATAGTACATAATCATCACTAATTATAGACTGCAAACACACTGTACAGCCTACCCAAAACCCAACTAATCAACAGTAACTGTGTATAAATAAACATATGAAAAAGACAAGAAGACAGGCCTCACATGGAGCAACACATGGAGCAATTCTTCACTGTTACACCAAATGACTCAACATGTTGTAAACCACATAATTAATAAATAAATAGATGAATAATATATCACGACTGACAATCAGAACAATTAAATACTATACAAAGCAACATTATTTATGGTAGCTTTATACAATACAGATGATAAACAGAGCAAACATGCCTTTCATGAAAGTCCTCAGAAACTTTTCCACTTCATCTGACTCAAACTCCTCCATTGGTTCCATTGGGTATTTCTTTTCCTTTGGACCAATAATTCCGACATTCACTTCTTCACTGGATTCATCAAACCCAAACTCATGAAATAAGTCGGAATTTTCTTCTTCATCAGCGATGGCAAACGTCATATCTGGGTGAGCTTTGGCTATCTTGGCAAACTTCAGTCGCCACGCCTGAGTTGCTGCTCACAAACACACATGCTCAACAAATTCTTACACTGCATACTGAAGAGACAAACAAAGATGATTGTTTTAACGATTTCATCAATGCTAAACACTGAACTTCTCCATGATGCAACTTCGAAAATAATTTACAACCAAAGCACTTCTACCTTATCTTTAAACTGCATCAACAAAACGCCTACCAGATTTAATATAAAAACTCGCAGCTTTCCATGGGTCACATAATTTTAAACAGACTCATGAAATTTGCCATATTTTTGGGAAATTATGCAAAATTTAACCAATTACCTGCGACAGTTATTAGTGAGTGAAAATGATAAACCAAAATATTTCTATAACAAAACCAGGATTCGACTAATTAAGTCAAGAGACTCTAGCAGCAACTCAGAAAAAGCCAGAACTAGAGCTGCTGAAATTAACAACAATCTCACCATTAATTGTTAAATCTTTTAACGATTAACAAAAACTGGAATTGTTATAAATTCAGTTAGTCACAGCAATAAAAATACATCATAAAACACATGAAATGGCAAGTATTTGATGCAATGAATAAAGAAAACACTTAGGCCCTATTGGTGATAATAATGAGACCTACTGTTGTCTCAGTGCACGTGTTGCAGCTGGCAGATGAAGCAATTGAAAAGTTGATAAAAACATCCATTATGGCACAATAACCACTGATAGTTTTACAAAAATCAACCACTAATTAATGGCTGATTTTTGGAAAATTAACTATTAAGATTATTATGATGGTTTGTACCAGCTCTACACAGAACCAACCTTCTCGGTGTTCAAACGTCCAATCAACGGTGTAGAAGAATAAGACAAGTGGCCGTCGATCCTTATAGACTTTGTCCTTCGTCTGTCGGCCATATTGGCCAACTAACGGAGTGTTATGCTTCTCTATGAATGAGACAACATCACTCGGCTTTGTGTCCTCCTGCAGTAATAATAACAGTTCAATCATGCAGTGGAATACAGCTGAAAGTGCCATCAGATTCAGCCACTGGCTGACATTGTGCACTTTGAATATGCACCTACTTACTTACTTGAATTAAGTAAGTAAGTAAGTAAGTAAAATGACTCAGCAGGTGCAATTTAACCGTTAGCCACAATGCAAAACTACAATAAACAGTGATGCTGTGCCAAATGCAAAGCTAACATTAATAGTAAACATTTTCCCTGACCATACTTACATTTCTCTGACTTTCAAATAATCCAGTCCCATAATATCAAAAGTTTATTTTTGATATTATGCCTATCCAAGAACAATTTTAAAAAGTAAGCTGGATGAACAAAAATAAAAGTAGTAGTGCAGTAAAATAATCAAGTTCACATCCAATTACAACATAATTACTACACACAGATATTTACAAAAGACAGTTAAGTCACACAAAACTAATGGTAAAAAGTAAAGTTCCAGTACTTGCTATAGCACTTCTTACATGTCAGACATGTGGCCAGAAGGGCTTTACAATCTCGGAAGTGGTAACTGATTAGCATTAGCTAATGATACTGCAGCGCACTAAGCGGCCATCCGTTACCTGCATCAGCGAACAATTGGACCTCACAGTTTGCAGCAAGCAAACATACCACCACCCCAATCAGCCACTCCACTAGGCCTTCACCCTGTAGCTCCTAAGTTACTTCTCATTTCCCATCCTTCTAATGGAAGGAGGCTGAGTAGACCTGAGAACACAGAAAGTTAGCAACTTGCTCAAAATTGCTTTCAAATGACTTGTAATGGGAATCAAACCATAACCAAAAAGTTAAATGTAATATCATGTAATATCATACCTTAATCTGAAGCACCTGTGACTTGTCCTCATACTTAGTTTGAAATCGCTCTGACAGGAATATGACCAGTGAGCCGGCATTCACACCGGAGTACTTCTGTCTAGCAGCTGACATCTCAAACGTGTGCACAAACTGGTAGTCCTCACGCAGCTCATTCGCTATTCACACACATAAAACAGACCAGATTTGAATGCTTGCATTCATCATCAGCATATGACCAACCACACAAAAGGTATTAAAACAAATCAAGGACCCAGACTGATCCACCCCATCAAATTGCAAATTCTTATAAAGTGCCCCACAATCAGATGGCTTTGTGACTCACATATCCATACCAGCTTCGATTTGACAAAGATATTCACTATAAGCCAGGTCTTGTGTCATACTGTGTCTCCAGTAAGTTTTGAATATCTGTGCTCACATTCGTTTTTATTGGCGCTAAATTTATGTCAGTGATTATTTGTTGCATCCGATATCGTAACATTACCGAAATGTACACACACAACAGCAGGCAGATAAACATTGCACTTTCACGTGAAAATACAAACAGAAACATATCCTCTTTCAATGTTCACTTTAACTCATGTGCAATGAAAAAGAAGCAGCAACAAACAAGCCGATGAGAAAATAGCTTACTTGCTTCGTCGTAGATCTGGAAAAAGGCATCAGAAGCATCGTTGAAGAAGCCCACACACAACACGGCAGAATCATCTGATTTACTCACCTGCCTCCAGATATCATCCACTGAAACCCGCTTTGACGCCGAACCTCGCAACGACTCGATGTACCCCATTATGCCTTGACATCAACATAACATAACATACATAAAACCCATTTGTACTGTAGCGAGCATTACAAATGCCACACATCAACAACAGGTTTATGAACAACTATCATTTTAAATAACTGACAGTAAACTTACTAAGTCTGTAGCTGTAAATTCCACAACAATGTAAATAGAGGCCTATCAAACACCATGTGACAGATGATATATTCTGAACAAGCAATGTTCCACTTTATCTGACCAGCAGTGCTTTGACCACAATGCAATTGTGCTTATGTGACATATGTGTTGAATTTGTGTGTAAGTGCAAAATACATGTGAGATTGCTTGCCTAAAATGGAACTAATTACACAATGATTGTGTTTCATTCACCTAACTGTGCAACAACCTTTGTTCACATTCCAAAATAAATTTAGCTCTTTTTACTGTTAGCTTTTTACATTCCTAGCACTACCGCCGACGAACATGCAAAATTTCAGCCAACCCACGCACAAAAATAGCTCAATTTCACCAAACAGAGCAGTAGCAACAACAGTAAATAACCAGTAGTCCAATACCAACAAATAAAGCAATACTAATACAACTGTAACTCAACAAACCTCACAAAAACCAGGCAGGTACATACCCCATTTTTCACGCGCATCACTTTTGTAATTGGACACTTTTCCTTTGCGGAACACCTTTATTGTAGGATATCCGGTGACCTCATACATGCTGGCAAGGTCTGTCTCAGCTGTGGCATCTACCTTCGCCAGTGGAATCGGTCCTTCTCGTGATTTCTTCAGCTCCTGCGCTGCCTTCTCAAACTCCGGCAACATTCTTTTACAGTGGCCACACCTGTTGACGTACAACATCACTCCAATTAGCACAACAGTTAACTAATAGCTAGTCATTAATATTCACAGTGATCAAATCCACAATATGCCCACCCTTTGTAACAATCATCCATTCATCAATCAATGTTCCTACAATATAAACTGAAAAACATTTAGCCAAAGAAATAATTCTGTTTTGTGTTCAGTGATAATCAGTAATCATTTATTCACATTCAGCTTCTTATAGGGAGCTCATATGCTGCACAGAAACTATTCGTCAGTAAAAGTCATCTGTAATGGCATACATCATATATGTGATTTCCCAGGCTACATAGTATCTTTCGTTGCACTCATTCTCACATCATAGCACACTGCTGTAAAAATTGCACTTTATGTCTCCAACGGTTATAACATTCTGCATGTTTCCAGTAGTTTGGTATTAAAATGGCCTAAAATGTCCGAGTCTGACCAGTCTAAAAGTACGATGGAACAGAACTTTAATATACCAACAAACAGGGACATAATTCGAACAAAAGACACGCCTAACCAGGCAGAGAAGCATGACTTGGTGGAAGTGTGTCGAAAAAGATGATAAACAGTTTTGAGATGTACCACAAAAGATGAAAATTCTCATAAAAATGAGAATTAAGAGGACCAAATGCAAAAATCAAATTTAAATGCAAAATGGCTATGAAAATGGTATATATCATAAACACCCTAACTAAACACTTAGGTCCGGTTTTTCCATCGCCAATCAAATCAAATTTGATCTCTGATTTGCTGATCTCCGATCAACTTGATGTTCAAAATCGATCGTCGATCAACTGCGTTTTGTTTTTCATACATTTTTGACGTCCAATTACGTGATACATGACTTGTTGATTCACCATCAACTAAGCCTAACTTATGCCAATCTGATTGGCTGACAGTGACCTTGATTTGCAGTGCTGTGCTAAATTACCCAGCATGCACTGCGAGTTGATGCTGTAGCGCAGCCAGTTAACGTCGTCATAGCAATGATATAAACGATATCATCCATATCATCTGCTGTCAAAAATGCGTTCTATCGTAAATAAATAGGGGAGCATCTATCCACTTTATTTCTGCACAAAACACTACACGCAGTATAAATTGATCTGTAGTGATTGATCGCCATGCCTGGAACTTCATTTTAATGCGTGAATTGCTGTTCTGACCGGCAAAATGCAAATAAGCAACGAACTACATATACCCATGTTTAATCATCAATTATCTGACTTGATCGGTCAACATTCTGCCATCAACTTGATGGGAAATTTGACAGACGATCAGTCGCTAATTGGCGATGGAGAAACGGTTAGTGAGATGATCTCCAATCAAGACCCAAAGTTGATCAAAGATCAATTTGATCGGCCATCAAATGTGCATGGGAAAACGGGACATTACAATTACTATAACATAAAACTATCATTAGAATCTTGCAATCCTGAGTTGACTAGTGCATGCCGTGTTAGAAAACTTGTCACAATGAACATAATCTCTGTTACAGTCCGATCAAGCAATAATTGACAGTTTATATGCAACGTAATGAAGGAAGCCAACACACCATGGAGCGTAGAACATAACCACACTAAGTTCATGCTCTGTGGTGAATTCAGTAAAGTTGTCTTTGGTCAACACCAGTACAGCTTCAGGAGGCGGCTTCCAATCAGGACTGCTTCGCTCTTGCATGAAGCTCACAATACCTTCACATACAAATAAATACACTTATGCAGCAATGACTAAGTCATCAACACTGATAGCAAAGCAGAATACACAGAGTAAATTTTGTAATAAATTCTTTAATTACAGAAACCACAACAATGCACATCTTCTAGCAAAACATCACATCATTGAACTTATAATTGCTAGTGCGTTGGTCTGTGGTCTGTCAACCAGTTGGACCCTCACTTCTAGTTAAAATTAAGATCAGCCCTGCTCCTGTCAAAAATAACTGATTAAATATATCAAAACTCAACCCAAATTTTCATTAATGTTTCAAATATTTTTCTCATGCCATGAATAGTCTTTAGTACGGTAATGAAAAAGAAACTGTTCTGAAGTTCTGAAAGTACAACGATCACAGCGTATACACAGTGTTTCATAAAAAATGGCACCCTTTTTCTTTCTTTGTTAGGTCAGTCAAGTGGTGACCAATTTACATGAAATTTTTACCAGTTGTAACTGAAGAAATACTTATTCAAAATATTTCAACAAAATGTGGCTGTTAATTAAATATTCTTTGCTAGTCGTTATGTAACGCTGACGTCATAATGCATCGTGAATACAAGCTTGCTTGTCTCAACTGGTGCTGTCACTTGTTACTTTGCTTCGATGGTGAATTTTATCTGGTTCATTGATGAAACATTTTCATCGTATCAGCAATAAGCAACATGGGAGCATGAAATCAGGCGTTTTGCGATTCAAAAACTCAACCAACTTGCAAGCAATGTGTGCTGGTGCACTGTCATGCTGGAAGGTCTAAAAGTTAAGCTATCCTTACAAGTGTGTGAAAGTGATCGTTTTAGGCGTTTTTGTGGCTGCAATGGTAAAACTTCAACAGTGTAATGTCATCAGCGACCAAGATAAAGTTTACCATCGATGCAGGGCAGCTATTCAGCAACTTACAGCACCGGTTGTGACAAACCAGTTTGTACTCGCGCCACACTATGACGTCAGCATTACATCACAACTAGCAAAGAATATTTAACTAACAGCCATATTTTGTCCATATATTTTGAATTAGCATTTCTTCAGCTACATCTGGTAAAAATTTCGTGTAAATTGATCATC
>Ga0209367_1001482_pt1 | contig 28967 bp, 16 predicted proteins | sample WorMetLIZISLAND2_FD_187412 | JGI IMG/M metagenome (GOLD analysis project Ga0209367, IMG submission 187412) | Marine gutless worms symbiont microbial communities from Max Planck institute for Marine Microbiology, Germany - Olavius geniculatus... ...
GTTTTTTACCTGATACAAATAAAGATTGATTGATTGATTGATAATAGGCCGTAGCGTCGCCCCGCGGTGACCACGACTGATGGCACGCCTCCGAAGGTAAGCAGGTGGGTGGTTGTTGTTCCGCCGACTCTGGTCAACCCAACTTTATCGAACTTTACGAATTTTACGTTTTGCTGTAGACAGTCTGGCATCGTTTCATCACTTGGCTTGCAGCATCCAATGCGTTCTTCCTCTAGCTCCATAGTCCGAGTAAGACAGTGCACAGTGATCATAGTACACTGTATCCCGAAAAAGCATCCCCAACATTATCGATTGTAACTTGAATAAAGATCAGCAGATTTTAATATTTTTTGGCAAAATATTTTTGACACAACTGGCTATTAAACATGTGTTTTAGTTTTCACCTCACCCAACGTCTGCTTTTGCACTACCTGAGAAAACAGACCAAGCATAATACGTGTCAAAATAAATGAAAAAAAAGTCAATAAATTTCATCTATCTTAATCTGTGGGCCCCAACAGCCGGTCTATTACAAGGCTTGACAGTTGTGCAGCAGTATCTCTACCCAGTGCCAGCGTTAGAGAGTTAAAGCCCCCCCAAATACAAGTGTGAGGCCCCTATAATAGGGGGTCTGGGGCGGAGCCCAGCGGGGTCAGGGGCAGAGCCCCTGGTCAGAGAGTCAGGCGGCGAAGCCCCCCTGAAGCTAAAACATTTTTTGGCTTTTGGACCTTCACTGAAAGTCGCAAATTTGCCCACTTTTAAAAAAAATTTAAACGCAAAAAATTAGATAAATTTGTGTTATCTTTTGAAAAAAATTACGTCCATAAACCGCAGTACGTCACAGATTACTGTACAGTAATCAAAAGTAATAGACTTGTCTACTTTGGGTAAACTTTCCACATGTTTATTCATTTTATATTTTAAATCTATCTTTTAACAAACTAGAAATTTTTTTTCACACCTAGCATGAGGCAAGAAGCAACTGGTACAGCCTGGATTGGTCTAGAGCAGAACATTATCAACACTGCAGTCAATGAATGGAGAAAGCGTCTCCTTGCCTGTGTTCACATAGTGGGCCAACACTTTTAGCAATTTTACTGCAGGCAGTTAAAAAATGGACAACTGGATAAAATGCCAGCCAAAGTGTTTAAATTGTGTACAGAATGTGTTTTTATGCATTATGTCAATTAAGCAATCATATTGCATTGGACAAAAAAGTGGTATTTCGCTAATTGTGTTTTCCCCATGTAGTGCAAAAACAAACATTGGGTGAGGTAGGAAACTGAATGGTCATTTGGTGGCAAGTTGTGTCAGATATATTCGCACCAAAAATTATCAAAGTCTGTTAATTGCTTTGTAAGTTACAGTCAAAATGTTGGGAATGCTTTTTTGGGACACAGTGTATGTGCACTCACTTGTAAGCTGTTGACAAAAACACTCTGTCATAGCCTACACTATGTTACACTACTGTGACTAAGTCACGTCTGATAACAGAACACTTGCAGTTAGACGTTATGGAACTGTATCAAACATTATTATAAAACTTTGTGTTTGGGGAAAGAGTTCAGTGGCTCCTATTCCCCCAAATCTGAAATGGAAATCAAGCGCAATCCCCCCCACTTTTGGGCTCAAGTTCTTCGTGGGCTTTCCCCTCTTTGGGCTCCTTTCCCCTCTAGTAGAAAGTTTTGTTAAGGATGTAGATTAAAAAATAGAGGGGAAATGAAGAATAAGGAAAAAGTTTGGTTAAAAATGTAGATTGCTCAGTAAAAATAGGGAGAGGTATTTTGTTAAGGGTGTATTGCCCAGTGAAAAATAGGGGAATAGTTTTGATCTACACCCTTAACAAAACTCCCCCAATTTTTACTAGGCACAAGCTGCGCCCACCAGGTAAAGAGATAGAATCCTCTGGAAGACTTCCAAAAATTTATGGAATTTTATAATAGGTCTGATGGAACAAAACAACTATAACCTGTAGTGAAGCCGGTTCTCAGTCGACGTCTCAGTGAGGCCTGACGTCGGGGAAACGAAGGAGCTGTATTGCGGGCCAGGCTGGCACTGCTCTGAGCACGTCCAAGATCAGCCCCCTTAAACGGCGATGGCAACCTGGCAATTTACAGATGTAGCAGTTTAGTTCTGAAACAAATTTTAGCTTTTTACGCATTTTAGTAAACAAACTGCATAAACAACATGCATAGCACAAGCATGTAGTTTATAAAGTTCTACTGAGTTATGTAAATAAATTTGATCATAATTGTTCAAAGTACACTGATTTTTTAGCCATTCACATTTTCAGCTGCTAGTATTTGAAACTCTGTATGGTGCCACCTACCTTTCAGTGACAGAATTTTTTTTATGTGAGTGACCGATCAATCGCACTTGGGCCTACTGGAACGTGTTAAGTTTTTCCTTCGCAGTGCTACAATTCGATTTTGATCACCAAAACAGTCATTGAATCTGCTACTGACACTGAAGGTGACACTTTGTACGTTTTTAATGTTTTGATGTTTTCCACATTTGTAATTGTTACGGGGTTGCACTTGTCAACCTTTTATTAAATGAATATTTATATTTAATCAATCAATCAATCAATTAATATTATGGTGACGATGATGATGCCGTCTTATTTGGTAAAATATCCCTACCTTTCATAGTCGAGCCAGTCATATGAAGACGACGACGACCACGATGACTCAAACATGTTGTCACTAGAATCATGTAGCATACCTGCTGCCGACTTCTCGATGGTTGTCATGGCAATGAGTACCTGCCACAGCCGTCAGCCAATAGCAGCACGGTACCACCTCCAAGTTGACGTGCGTTAGATTTTAACAGGCTGCCTGTGAACGCATAAAAGTGTGTTCAAAGTGACAGAAATAAAATGAACTAAAACAAATTGAAATGAAAGCTACAATGAAAGCCGCGCGCTGTAGCTTTCATTTCAGACCATTCCATGTCAGTTCAGTTCTGTCGCTTTGTATGCTTATTGAAGATGCGTACAGAGCGACAGAAATAAACTGAAATGTAATGATTTCAACTGAAATGAAATGAACGCCGTGCGCTCCGGCTTTCATGTCGTCTCATTTCTGTCGCTCTGTACGACGTGTACGCATCTTAAATATCTTAAAGTTCTTTTATTGGGTTTTTTTTATATGCACATCACACAAGCGGACTTGTAAGTTCGATGAAACACAGAGAAGACGGCTGAAGCAGAAGACGCACGAGCGCAAATTGACACAAAAGCGGTGTCAAAAACACGCCGATTGAAACTTACCGCTTCCGTGACAACATCCTGAAACGTACTCGCCGATTAGAATCGACAATTCTATTTTCTTAAACCATTACGAAGATGCTCAACAAAATCGACGATCACACGAATCTTGTTTTTATTTACAGTACACGACAAAAACGAACGAAAAACAGATGCCACAGCCACGCCCACTAACAGCTGATCGAAGCAGCTGGTAACCAGCTACCGTTTTTTGCAGTAACATTTCTCAAAGTTTTCATGACAAAAACTATTTAAAAGATTCACTGTCAAATGCAATTTAAATTTAAATTATCGCGCAATATGTTTAAAGTAAATTAATTTACGAAATATAAGAATAATCGTCAATAAATTCGCAAAAATTAACATTTACTTGTTTACTTATTTTTCAAAGGTTTCGAGTGTTGTTTAGTTTTTGACGTTAACGTTGTTTGTTGATATTTTATTAAAATTTGTTCCAGTATTTTTTGTAGTGCGTCTTTCTGTTTCGTCGCACACTTAACAAGTGAATGTTAGTGAAATTTATTGCATATACGGAGCTAACTTGATTAGCGGGAATAGTAATCGCTATCACCATAATCATCAGCATCAATGAATATCCGGAAGCAGGCCGAAGGCCTCTATTTCCGTCCGAAGTAAATAACTTCAACCTGAATATCAACAGAAACTGAACTAATACTGTTTTTACACTGACTTCCGGTACTAGATGACAGATTTATAATCATAATACAAACTGAAGCCACGTCAGAGCAAATCTAAACGTCTCTTGAAACTACTAACACCATGCCATACAACATCATCATGTAGTGAGTTCCATAGCTTAACTAATCTGTTTACAAAAATGCTCAAATTTTTTGTTTGTAATGAGCTTAACTAACCATCTGTGAGCCCAGTTTGTGAATTTGTCATTTTTGACTTTAATATTTATGCATCAACTCCACACTTAATATGATTGTATAGCCTTGCATCATCAGCAAAAAAGATAAATTTGGTAAGCTTTGACTATATATTAGGCTTAATTTGTGTACAGCATCGTGGTCGTCAATTTTTTTCTTCGTCACGTTAGTTTCGGAAACGTTTCTAGTCAAATTTTGATTCTTTAGAATAAAAAGTTAGGACTGTTTTAGACGCTAACTCTCACTATCTCCAATGACTTTGCGCATGATATTAGGCGTTTTTGCAGGCCTAAAGGTATTAGGAGATAACTATGAACTTTATAAGAAATACTTGCATTAGGAAGACATTAGAGATAAAATGACCATGTAAAAATACATTGCGGGTCACTTATTAGACTGATACTAAATCACGTTAATGTAGGCCTACCAAAACAATGGTAAAAATAAAAATTACCATACTATCTTCTCCTGCAAGGCACAACGAGGCTTGTGGGCATGGTTGTCGAGCACTCTGTAGGATTTTACACCTATTTAGTTGACATAACTCAACAACAAGAACATTTTCCACAATTTTAATTCCGCAAAATACACTTTTTTGAAATTCCGCAATCCGCATTCCGCAAAGTACACCTTCCCTATATGCTCACATTTCCTGTGCACTTTTTCCGTATCTCCATGTCACAATTCCCCGACTCGAGATGTCATGCTCATTTAGTCATGTCCACTGCAGACAGTACAGTAGATGCAGCCAGCATGAGTGTCATTGTAGTATATATTGGGTTTTGGTAAAAAGCAGATGTATGGATCTGCGGATTTTACGTCACAGCTAGGGCTACAGTTACGTATGGGGTGAGATTTGGTAAGGCTTAGGGTTAGAGATAGAGTTAATGTTCGGAATATGGTTGGTGGGTGATTAAACTAATGAATTACAGCTTAATTACAGTGTTATCCATTGTGACGCTGGTTCTGGTCCACCATTGCAAAGAGATGCCATCAGGTTAATTTAATCCTAACCGGTTTCTAACCTTAACTTTAACCCTTTGCTACGGGGTGCCACCCCTATGATATCTTCACATCCACAGAGCCATACATCCATACATACTCATAGCTGTAGTTGGGCAAAGGTCTGAACTAAGTTACTTTGTGAAATTTAACTTGACATAACCCAGTGAACATTTTTTATAATGTTTGTCTGCTTTAATATTTTCCTCATGTTTATTTAGGTTAGTATTCAACGATCTGTTCTATTCTTGTGATGCAGAATAACACTTAATGTTGACAATATGCTCTGCTGGTTGGGTGGAGGAGCTGTAATCGCTGCTACGCTGGCAGTTTTTGCTGTTTTTACAAAGATACGAAGACGGCGTCAGATAGCTGCTGGACTTCAAGCTCTTAACGGGAAAGTGGTTCTTATCACTGGTGCTAGCTCTGGTCTCGGAGAAGGTCAGCATACATTACTGCATCAGAGAAGTATAGGCCTATATGTTACTTTCTGAATAATAATGAACGAGGTGCCAGTGCTAGAGTGGCTATCTTGCTGTTTTTGTGGAAAAATTGCCATCTGAGGTAGATTAGGTAATGGGTAGATTAGTGCTGCCTTAATAAATCAGTTGACATTGACGAAAATTTAAAACAAAATACTCGTTTGACTAGTAAAGTAGTTGATAGTGGTAGCACTGCAATTGTGTCAGGATTAATTGATTCGTTAATTATTGGTTTCTGCATTCGTAAATCGTTTACTGTCAATGTCGATGATGATAATGGTGACTATGCTGATTGTAGCTTGTGCTCGAGCATTCTACATCGCAGGCTGTAAGCTGGTGCTCTGTGCTCGAAGGTTGCAAGAACTACAGAGGGTTAAGGCCGAACTGGAAAGACTCAACGTTGTAAGACTACCACATACCTTATCTGTTTATTTTTTGTTAACTTTTATGCTTCTTTGAGTTTCGTTGTGATTAACAACAAAAGCTTACATTTAATTGATTGTGAAGGTGGAGGAAATAATTACTGGTAGTTTTACTAAATGTTGTGGTCAGTACAGGAAAAATTTGTATATCAGCTTAACTGCTATAGCTGAAGAACTTTGTTTTGTATTCTATTTTGCATTGAAACCATTTAATAGTGGTAACAGGATTACTTTTGCTTTTCTTCACATACAAGTGAATACCACATAATTTCTTCACTTTTTGCCTGGTTTTACAGTCATGACTAAGAACGTCTCATTGCACTGACTACTATTATGTGACTTCACTGTTTAGGCTTATTGTTACGTGTCCTCGTAGTCTTAGGACTTAACGCCACGCTAAAGTTAATTTGTCCTTCATCATCATCATCATCATCATCATTATTGCTGGACTTTTTGATAGATTTTTAAACTAGTTATTTTTTATTATTTAATTGTTACTTTGTGATGGACTTTGCTGGTTATTCAACATTTATCAGTGAAATTTATTGAGTCATATTATATCCATATTTTGTCCATTTCATAAACATCACTTGTGCTAATTTCATGCTGCATGCTGTTATCTTAGCAGACGCCAACATTTGAGGTGAAAATCGTGACCTTTGACCTGGCTGATCGGCAGTCCATTGCCGAGGCAATGAGGAAGGCTCGTGATTGCCATGGCCCTGTGGATGTGGTGATCAACAATGCAGGGATGGGTTCACGAGGGTCTGCCTCTGAAACTTCGCTCGATGTTGACTCAATGCTGATGAACATCAACTACTTGGGACAAGTTGCGGTCACGAAGGGTTAATATTTGTTTTGTTTTCTGTAGCCAGCCACCCAGTTTAACTTAGCCTGGCCGTCCCTCCTTGGGTAGGCATAGTCAATACCAGACTACCAGTGAAAGCTGGGACCTAAAAAGGCATGGTGTGCAATCCTGTATCTGTGGTCTTGTATTTTGAGGATAGAATGGCAAACATTTCTATCTTTTGTCGATGACATTTGAAGATTCAAACAACTTTTTATGCAGTGCATTTATTCGGACTTTTTTCACCAATGTTTTTTATGTTCTTATAAAGTTTGTTAATAAATACTTCTAGCAACACCCAGATTTGTTTGCTATTACATTACGTTATATTACATGGCAATTTTTTAATGTGGCCTAAGTAAAAGTTTTACTGTTTTACTATTTGCTGTATTTCATTTTGTAATGAAATAAATATTCAAGTGGCATTTTGATGAACTTTGTAGTTTGTCGTTAGGACATTTTGTCACCGTCAACTGCAGATACGATGTTTTTCCATTCTGCTCTTGATTTGCTTCGTTTTGTGTAACCAGCCACCCAGGTCAACTCAGCCTGGCCCCCTCTGTGGGTAGGCACAGTGAATACCAGTGAAAGCTGGGACATAAACTGGCAGAGTGCACAATCCTGTTTCCATGGTGTCGCAGTGTAAACTCATGTCTGGCTGGAGGCTAAGGAAGCGGAGATCAGTGCCACCTTGTTAGCCTCGTGGTTCGGGAACATTTTCTGTGTGTTGTTTTGCTCACTAAGTCATTTGTGCAGCTATATAACATGATTTCGACACTGTCATGATTTACTGTTAAAAAGGAAAAGTACAAATTAGTACCACAACTACAGCTATTACTACTACTGCTGCTGCTATCACTACTACTACTACAGGGTGGTCCAAAAAAACGGATACCCAGTTTTATTTTTGGGATAACTTCGGTAATTCAGCACCGATTTTAACCATTCTTTCACTATTACAAGCAGAAATTTATGGCGTGTAAACGTGAAGTTCTTTCGCCCACTGCATCTTTATTGTGTGACCACCTACAGGTGAGTCTGTTAGACCGATTTTTACGCTTAATGCGTCAAATGACGCGTTTCTATGCAAGGAAGTGCCTTTTTATTGTTAGAAAATAAAAATTTTATTTTTCATTTATTTATTCGAAAAATTCAAAAAAATTGCAATGGCGCCTATGGGGAAAATTCTAAAATTCTTTAAACTGTCATAACTTCGGTTGTGTCGATAGAGTCATAATTTTTGGTTCTAGGATATGGTTTTCTGGGACGGCCTAATTAACGGTGACATTTATATTTACCCCCGTTGCCATGGCAACGAAATTTGGGACAAAATTGGCTATAACTCGGCTTGCGTAAGAGATTTTTGCGAGATTGTTGTGCCATTGAGGGATTTTCGGGGATGGGCCATCGAATGCTGCCAATTAGTTAAGCTTACATTAGTTAAGCTTATAGTATTAAGCTGTCTGTTGTTTTACGGTGCACATTTTGGGCAGTTCGGCCAAATCGGTAACCGTTGGGCAAGTAGGCCTAATATGACAAATAAGATCAAATGAAGAAGGCTTTAGACTATGTTAGTGATTACCAACTAAAGTCAGCTTGTGAGGACGCCACATGCATAGCCCCATCTAAGGTTACCCAAATGATTTTTGCTGTTTTAGAGGACTGATATCATCACATCGTTTTTACACACAGTTGTAAACTGGTAAGTTTTTTTACATATATTAGTTGTTGTACCGACAGTAGTAGTTGTATTAGCTGTAGTTGTTTGTCTTTTGCAGCATTACTTCCTGACATGATAAGGCGGAACTCTGGACATGTTGTTGCTATCAGTAGCATCCAGGGAAAGCTGGCTATTCCGTTTCGATCTGCATGTATGTATATTTTAGTTTGCTTTGTTTTATTTTTATTCATTTTTGCCATTACTCACCTCAGCACTGGCTGTTGTGGCAAATTAGACAGATAGCTATGTGAGACCAACCAATTTTAAGTACATACTTAGTTAATTACCACTTAAATTTAAATGGTTCTTGTTCGATTACTTAAACCGATTCCATTGCACCAACAAAATTCTAGCCTCACTTTGTTAAGTGCTGTGATTAATTGTAATGACGCCTGCCATTGGCTAACTTCGATCACGTGATGACAGCATTTCCTTAACGACCAGCAGACGTTCAACCATGTTTTGTTAACAACAATGGGCATCGCTTGAAATGCCGTATGTAAATTAAAATAATTTCAGAACTGTATAATTTTGAGCAAAATGTGATATATAGGCCGAATATATGAGAACCAACATAAATATGCAAAACTGCCATAAATGCATATCTCACTTATAAAATGCAGAGATTTGCACCTGTATATTCAAAAAAATTGAGGAGATAACGTTGCGTGGTCTCCATAACTAGGAAGGTTCAAGCTGTCGGCATATGTCCAAAATTTCGCTTTTTTAGAGCTATCATGGCTGTTGAAACCATATTTCGAGAATTCGTAACTTGCGGTTTTAAAATGTGTAAAAATTCGCGAATTTTAACAATTTTTTAAAAGGCGTAAAAATTCGTAAAAATGCGTAATAGGGTTTGGGCTATTTTGGGGCTATGCGTCTAGTGCAGCTGAGAGAAACTGGTCTACGTATGACTTTGTACACAGCAAGAAGCAAAACCGACTGATGGAGGCTAAAGCCAGAGATTTAATCTACGTGCATTCTAATCTGCGACTTCTTGATAAGATTTCTGATGTGAACTTCACAGAAACCACCGTGCAGTTGGAACAGTGGGCAATAGCGGACTCTGAATCAGAGGCAGAGGAGGATGAAAATAACGATTCGGCTTAACTTCGTTAGAGAACGTTGAGTATAGCCCTATAATCCGGCTGTTATTGACAGTTTTCGACTGAGAGACGCTGAGTAGTGAGTAGTGACTGCAGTGCACTGCACAGTTAATCTGTCAACTTCGGAATTCGGGTTGGTTACTAAACTAAACTGTGAGACTTGAGTCCGAGATCATCGCTATTTGCACAATACACAAGTATACGTTGATGCGTTGATGTGAGTTTTATAAAGTACAAAATGTTGTAATTTGCTGGCTGTTTTGAAATTCGTAAAAATGCGTAAATTTTAAAATTTGTTGGCCGTTTTAAAATGCGTAAAAATTCGCGAATTTTACAAATTTTTTAAAATTCGTAAAATGCACATTCTTGGTCTATGGTTGAAACAATAGTAAGTTGTCCTTGTCCACATTGTTAGATTCTGAATTGGACAGTCTCATTTTATATTTAGCATGTAGCCGTACTTTGTAGTCTATTTTTTGCTCAGTTTGTGTTGCTTTTTGCATTTTTATTGTCGTTTTTTTTCTTTTGTTTTTTTTCTGTACCTCGTGTACGATGAAATAATAAATATTATATTATGCAGATGCAGCGTCAAAGCACGCGCTGCAGGCATTCATGGATTCACTGCGTGCCGAAGTGGCCGGTCACGGCATACACGTCTCTGTTATCTCACCCGGTTATGTCAGGACCAACATCTCGGTTAATGCGCTGACCAGTGACGGGTCGGCTTATGGAAGTGAGTATCTAGAATATACTCGGAAAAATATGCCACTGTTTTTCTATTGCTGTAACCGCGATGGTTATACTGCTGAAATTTGTGTGCAGATTTGAAAATATTTGCCTTTTTAGTTACAACTGCAACAAGTATTGCGACCATTTTTCATGATTTCTACTCTGGGGAAAATTATGATCACATGGTGAGAATAGGCTATTATTGTTATCGGTGTTATTATTGCAACAAGGTTTTCGAGAACTAATAATCACTCACAAGGTAGTTTAATGATGCGTTTGAGGTGTGCCACTGTGGTGAGATGTGGTGGGTGCCAGTCGCTTAATTGCAAATCTTTCAGTTGTCGCGGTGAAAAAATTTTGAAAGTCAATCAACGTTTGATAAAGCTGTGAAATTTGATGGCTTTGATTCTTGTACCAGTTGGGAGTTCAACTACTGAACTTGACAAAAACTTGCATTTTCTTGCACAATGATCCGCTAGTTTTAAACGAATTCACTTTTTCAATATTTAATTTTGTTTTTTACTGTCTCTGCTAGCAACGACAGTCTTGTTTTCAGCATCATCGCTAAGTTGCTTTTGTCTGTTGTTTTTCTCCATCAACATGATAATTCATCGCACATGGTAACTCATGAATCACTGCACTAAACTTGATGAAATTTTGCACAAACAGGTACCTCGACAACTGCAAGTACCTACTAAGTTTTATGGTCATAGGTCAAGGGTCAAGGCTATAGGACTGGACTTTCCAATAATTCACCCACTGCAAGATAGGATCGTGATGCTACTGGCTGGTGCTAGGCAGGGCTATGTAGGCCAATAGCTATTGGCTGACACTGACATCATTGCTATGAATATCACAGCATGCCACAGCAGCTACTGTACCGCAGACAGATTTAGCCCGAGTGACTAGACGTCTGATGCATCGTCGAGATCGACAAATGTTTCACCAGCTAATCAAGATGGCATTAAAAAACTGCTGCAGTGAGATGGAGAGTGAGTGACTAAGGTTTAACGTCCAACATGACACAGTATAGGTTGTTTTGGGGATGAAGTGAGATGGAAGTATGTTGCTACAGGAAGGACGTGTCCTTAGGATCTTCTGTGACAGTGTTCGACTGCATTCAAGAAGTCCACTGCTGTAAGCTCAAAGGCCGGCCCTTTGTCGTCGTTTTTGTCCGTACATCCGTCCGTCCGTCTGACATGGATGTATTGTTATTGTGGATAAATGGTGCGAGATAGGGCCCATAGGTTACTATTAATCACTAATAAGAAGTGGCACATGCCCTTTCAGATGACATAAAAATCATCAACCTTGGATGACCTACAAGATCAGTGAGAACCAGTGCGGTCGGCCCCACCCTAGCGACAGCTGGGTTTTTGTTGTTATTAGCTTTGTTATTACTGTATGTGGTGTGTCAGAGATGGAGAAATCAGTAGCTGCTGGAATGAGTCCATCCGATGTGGCAGAGTGGATCCTGTCAGCGGTCTGCGCCCGAGACAATGAAGTACTCATAGGTCCTCTGCTGTACCGCGTTGTCATCTACCTCCGCAACTTCTTGCCCGATTTCTACTTTATGGCGATGCAACGCCGGGCCTGGCACGAGTCGCTGCTCCACAGCAAGCAGTCTTAAGCAGACAGTGGGCGACTTCACTTTTTGACTTAGACTTTCGCTGAGCCAAAGCTAAAGCTAAACGCTTAAGTCTGTACTTAGATCAAAGTTCAACTAAACGATTAAAAATGGCGGAAAACTGGTAAACCTAACAGAAAATAAATCAACCAGTTATGCTTGGACTTGCTTATTTACTTGCACCGTGCGCACAAATGACGTAATTATGTAATGTCTTACGTCATTGTGTAGCCATTAACGGCATTTATTTTTGGTACCAGACTGTTTTAATTTACTAAACTACCCATGTTAGTCGCTATGTTTTCACTCAGCGAAATCACTTCACTTTTTGACTTAAGTAGGTACTTAGACTGAAGTTAAGGCTCAGCGAAAGTCGCCCAGTGGCAGATTTAGGGAGGCGGCAGTGGGACTGCCTTCTTACTCTCTCCATCAACTCGATGCATCTTATGAACAAGTGAAAATTTTGCACAAGAATACATTTTTTTTTCTGTACCAAAAAAAATTCTGAGCAGGGGCACCTCACCAGGCCCCGCCTTTTATCCTTCCCCTCTAGTCCAAAATCCTGGATCTCCTACTGTAGGCAGATGACATAAAATTGATAAAGGTTGGTTAACTTTTGTGAGCGTGGTTTAGTTGCCTGTGAAAATTGGCCAATAGAATTGCTTTTATCATGTGCAACTTTGTACAATTTAAGCTTCACAAATACACAACAGCAGATTACGGGAATGACGGATTGTTTTCTCTGCATCTAATGAACAAAAACAAATGCTATAGAGTAGCAGCAAAAAATAAATAACTAAAATGAATGTATATATTTTGTAAAATGTAAACGTTCACCTAGGTAATGTAAAGAGTGTCTGTTTGATGGATATATGATAAAAGTTGGCCAACTGTATCATTGAGAACAGAACGTGATTGATGATGGATGATAGAACTGGACAATTTTATTGTCGAACAAAATTTGCCAATTTTTGCCTGACATACAACAGACATAATTTGCTTTAATTTTAGCCGATTTTAATTGGCATACGAAATCGGCCAAATTTATCGATTATCTGACATTGCCTGTGGACTTTTTCGATGCTGTTGGTGATATCAAGAATAAAGTGATATCCGGTTATGTAGGTTCTACTGAACATTTTAAATACTACTTTTCTCAAGTGCACATGTACACATGTACTGCACACGACGTTATTTGTAATTTGTAACAAGTTTTGTCAGTGGCAACCAAACATTTATAACCGATTGTCATTCCTGTTAGAATTGAAGCACTGTTTAACAGCCACGCATCAACAATGTGTCTGTTCTTATTGCAGTTGCATTTATTTTGTTGATATTCAGGCGATTTTGTCGTTGTAGAATATATTGTATATATGTATTTGTGGTTTCATGTACAACGTGGGCCAGTGAAAAGCAAACCCAAGCTTTTTTGGTCAAAACTTGTTCATATTTGGCCGATTTTCAAAATATTTTCACTCACATACTATGCATTAAGTTAAATGTACGTCCAAAGCGACTGAAATGAACTGAACTAACCTAGTTTATTTCAGTTCAATTTGCGAAGTGCTGCAAACAAGTTCTGTTCCATTCTGACGTTTTGATCATCACACTCCAAATATGTCGCTACACTACCATGTGAAATCTGGTCAGTTTTAGAATGTGCTAGTTATAACGTCACCTATACTATAACGTTCAACATACTCTAAAGCTTTATGTCACAGTGACTTTCGGGTATGCTGGTTAGCATTATTTCATGCTCAGCAATGATTTGGATAGAGACTGAATTTTGAAAATCATTTAACATTTTGAAGAATGCATTAAAGTTGCAGCATGGCTTGCTTTTCTATGGCCCACCTGGTATTTAGGTCAGTACCTACTGAAACTGTAAGAACTTGCTATATTCTGCATTCTATTAACAAAAGTAAATCTAAATCTAGCAATACAACAAAATACGGTACTGGTCAGATGTGTCGAATGGGAAATGTTCTTGTATAATTAGCTAAATATCAGCAAAATCACAAATGTCATTGGCATTAGTTGTACTAAAAGCTGCAAAAACAGAATGAACAAGAATAGATGTTGACGCCAAGTGTTCAGAACCAGCCCAACGCTATAGGCCACTAAGTAACAGAGTCTAAAAATGGGCTGTCGAAAAAACATGTCTATACCAAATTAAAAGTGCAGATTCAAATGCTTAATTCTGCACAGTTGTGGCGATATAGCAAACTGGATGTTATATCATACAGATACCATTTAAACTCATAACACACAGCACATTCACTACAAATGGCTAGAGACCAAGAGACAGAGCCATGTTTTTGAGGCCAAAGTCAAACCCATTTGAGGTCAAGGCCACGATTTGTTGTCACTAAGCTGTGCTCGAGGTTTAAAGACAGTCCTCGAGGACCCTATCCCTGGTTCGACTCCAACCTCTGAGAGTCTTGAAGTGGCGACTGGGTCAGATGAGGTACTGTAAGCTCCTGTGGTAGGGAACAGGCCAAAAATTTGCAGTTGTAAAGTCGCAAATGCTTTGTATACATTTCTAACTTGGAAATCACACCTGACGTTAACATTTTTGTTTTTTATCTCTGCCAAGGAGGTAATGTTTTTGCCAGACTTTGTTTTTTTGTCTGTGTGTTGGCAAGATAACTCAAAAAGTTATGGACAGATCTTTCTGAAATTTTCTGGGAATGTCGGGAATGGCAAAAACTACCAGTGATTCAATTTTGGGGGTGATCCGGAATGAATCCTGGATTCTGGATCACTTTGAAATTTTCGTTAACATTGCTTTCAATGGGGCATAAGCAAAACCGCTGCCAAACCGAATATGGTGCTGCCACCTGGCGAACAACATGGCGTTGGCGGAGGTCTGCGGTCTCTGACTGCTTTCTAGTTTTCTGGTGTAATTTTGCTGGTTTTGGCTGACGACAGACCCATCAAAACTCTGGCATTAAATATACTGACAATTGCTAATGTTTGACTATCGCAGATGCAGCTCACAGACCATGGGTGATCAGAGTTGTGCCTGTGCATGATTATTTTTAACCTATGTTACTGTGATCTTTAACTTGTTAGTGAAAAGTGGCATATCTGTTACTCTTGTCATGGGCACCAGTGACACAAATTTTAAATTTTGTATACATGTATTTCTTTGTTTTAAGTCTACATGGAACAGACGACCACACAGCCAACTAAGTTAAACTATTGAGGCCGCTTGGCCTAATATTAGATGTTGAAAAATGCGGCAGTGTTTCTTGAACGCAATGCTATAAATATCAAAAACTATGCTGATAAATACAGGCGTAACTAGAGATAGCCTACGTTGGCCCAGTGCTGACATATTATGCGGCCATCCACCTAGAGCTGTGTAATCCTAACCATTACCCTAACCCTGACCTTTGAAGTTTCAAACTGAAAACTTGCACGCCGGTTACTAAGTAAATAAGTAAGATGACTTAAGAGGCACAATTTAGCCGCAGTGTTCTGCAATCTTAACACCCGAATGAAAATTTATTTAGCAGCCGCTTAAACTATTCAAAAATAACGTTGCTCATGCTCTGGGGAACAATTTTGGTTTTTCAATGCCTTTTAGTTTTCGAATTAGGACTCCATACAGGACGGACAGATGGGCAAGACCTGTAATAAAGCCTATTAGGATCCCTGCATCGGTGGCGTCATGCTGATCAGAAATGTTCTTGTTGGAAAACCTGTTTTCAAAAATACAAAATGCAGGGCTGAAGATCACCCATTTTGTGCAAATTTAGAAGGCCAAAATTGAATTGTCGAGCACCCGTAATCCTTGTTGGAAATTTGCTTGTCTCTCTGTCATAAAAATGCAACTTCCTAACTGTCTGAACCACTTTAACCTACCAGTGATGTCGTGAGTTAAAAAAAGTTAAAAGTAGTTAAAAAGTTAACAGGAAGATGCAAATTTCCAACAGAGAAAACTGTGAGTGGTCAAAATTTCAACTTTGCCCCTACCATATTTTTTTTCAAAATTTGGAGTTTTTGTCCCCAAATTTATGAGGGTCATTCGATAAATAAGTTACAAAAACAGCGTCATTTTGTTAGTTTTCAAAATATTATAAATCCAAAATATACACTTTGTAGGGAATTTAATTCTGAGTAGCAGCTGTGAGTTTCATAACGACAACGTCACCGTGACGTCATTTATAAACATTAAATATGGCGACGTTGACTCTGAAATCCTCCCGTAATGAACAGCGTGCCGTTATTGTATTTTGTGGGCCAAAAATATAAATGCAAATTAGATTCACTCTGAAATGCATGCAGTATATGGCAACAAGTGCTTTGCGAAGCAAACAGTTCACATTTGGTGTAAAAATGCTGGGCAGGCAGAAATTTGTATCATATACCAAGGTGCAATTAGTTGTTCTTCAGTGGCATGGACAGCAGCCAGCATCGTTCTTTGCATCGGGCATTCAGAAGTTTGCTGACAGATAGGAAAAATCTTTAAGCAAACTCGGACGATATGTTGAAAAATGAAACATTAGTCTTTAACATTTTAAGAGATGGTGTTAACTTGTTAATTTCGTTCACTTTTTTCCGTTCTTATGCTGTTTATCACTTGCGAGTTATGATAGATTACTGGTGAGGAAAATAATACAATTGTAGACTGTGTTCTGTGAGCAAATGACGTCACAGTAATGACGTCATCATCCAAAAAAATTCACACATGTTCAGAATAAAATTCCCTACAAAACGTATATTTCGGACTTTTTACATTTGGAAAACTAACAGAATGATGCTGTTTTGTAACTCAATTATCGAACAACCCTCGTAGCATTTTTGGATGACAAATTTCTGACAAAAATCTTTGGACAAAAAGAAGATTTTCTGACAGCCAAAAGTTTAGGCAAGGCAATTGCCCCCCTTCACTTCTCCCGTCGTGATGCACCACTATAACCCACAATGCCCTTGGGTTGCATAACGACATCGTATCTTCAGTCACGAAGTTTTCGCTAGTTGCAGAGTGGATCGCGGTCGCATCACTCGTAACACCAGTGATGCAATCTTCTCGTATAGAAGAAACATGAGCGCCGCTGTCGCCACGGTCTGCGTCAGCTTCGCCTCCAGGCCTTTGTACAGACTCGACCAGCCTTGCGATCTACACGCACAAAAATAGAATATTCACACACACACAATAAGTCTGTTACCATGTCTGTAGAATCCAGAACACACAATCACGCTTAGGACGTAACATCTATAATTAGCTACTTGTACAGAATCTAATCTAATCTTTCATTATTTCAAATGAATTAAAGGTCCGTGGTCACCAAAATTAACATATACTTTTTATCCATTTTCCTGAAAGTGCAGAATTTTCTGATAACTTATCGGCGCCCAGCTTTTTGTCAACATGGAAAAATTTACCTTCGAAATCGACAATCTACGAAAACGATGTAGAAAACGCGCCACCATGATGTCTATAGACGTCATGAATATTTATGTCCTAGCCTAGAATGATGACGTCGTCGTCGTCGGCTAGGCCATTAATATTCATGATCTATATGGGTAGTGTCATGACGTCATCGTGGGCACTGATAGATTAGAATATTTCGCATAATGTAACGTAATGCCGCATTTCGTTTGAAATCACACATTAATTTCATATAGTTATGAAGCTCAAATCGACATATTATATATGCGAGGTTAAATGTCTAATTTAAATCTACAGAAATTGTGCGAGTGAGTTTGACCATGGCCATGGACCTTTAAACTAGTGTTATGCAGTGCTGTACGGTCTGTACCTGATCAACTGTTGAATACAGCGCAGCATGCCAGCCTTGCCCTGACCCACCTACAACAATACAAATATATGAAGTGTGTTCTCAGTAAACTTTGAGAATCCACCTATTAAGTTACAAAAAAAACGAATGGTCTCAATCTACAAATCAGTAAAAACGTAATTTTTCTTTACCTACTCATCTCCTTGGTTGCGGTTATGACATCACCATAATTCAAGTTGAGCGTTCAATGAAAACAATCCTATTTCATCTGGTGTTACAGATTGTGTAACATTTACCTGTGTAATATATTGACTCTCGAAGCTTATTAAATGCCCATCATGATAATAAATGACAATATTCTCCTCTTGGTAACAAAGCCTAAAAAAATTCCTGTGCTTTTGGTTGCAGAAGCAAAAAAAAATAAAGATGGGGAGGGTGAAAATGTTTCTTTTCATATCATGAATGTCATGTGATTACATAAGAACTCGTAAATCAAGTTGACATGCTGAATGATATCTGCGAAAACTAAAGGAAACATATTTGCAGCATAACAGACTAAATGCAAAGAGTATTTTTGGGCAAAGCTTTGAAAACAAACTAAAAAGATGTCGGTCTGTGCCAATCATCGCTTCACTAAGTTGCAGCAAACCCCCACTCTAGCTCACATGTGCATTTTTTACCGTAAGATATATGTCAGCTGCAAATAGAATCATTTTAAACTTAAAACTTTGCACACCTACAGCAATTATGTCAGCATAGAACGATTTTGATGCAAAGAAGCAGAATTACTTTGGGTAGTTACCCGAAGTCTTGACTGCACAAGCTGGATCGGATATGTGACAAAAGTGGCAACCATCTTCGCCATTGCGCCCATCACAAAATACAGTGTCGCTGACAGCTCCTGCAATTTATACCAACACGAGAAAAGTCGTGGCACAGGACAGTCCCCAATAAATTTTAGCCTTACCACAAAATTATTTCAATGTTGTATAATTTTCTTTGAAAAAAAAAAAATTGGGGGCTGAACATCTCCCATTTAGGGGACTTAGGGGTAACATTGAAATTCTGAGCAATCAGTCGCTTCAGTTAGAAATTTGCCAGAAAAACTGCAACTTCCTGTCCCCCCAGTTTTTGCATCCATGACGCCGTGACTAACAAAACAATGAAGCTATTTAGCACAGGGTGGGCCAAAAAACGTGCCACTTTATTTTTGTCCCTATCTTTACCAATTATTGACCGATTTTCAAAATTCTTTCACTGGCACACTCTGCAGACAATTTGCAACGCTGTGATTATTACAGATCCCACCACACCTTAAATGCGTGTCTACACTACCTTGTAGTGTAGACATCTTGTAGCAATGAAATACACATACATAACGATAATAACAAACAAATATTTTGGTAAAATTGAAAAAAAAAACACTTCAGACCAACATTTCAGTGAATGGTCTGTATGACACTAGGCTGTGTGGGTATAACACAGTCTAGTGTCATACGAGTCATTCATCGCAATGTTGGTCTAAAGCGTTTTTCATTTACCTAAATTCTCGTTAGTATCATTAGTTTTTGCTTACATTTATATTTCACAAGGTAGTGTAGAAACGCATTTACTGTGTGGTGAGATACATAATAATCACATTATTGCAAACTGTCTGCAGAGTGTGCCAGTGAAAGAATTTTGAAAATGGGTCAATAATTGGTGAAGATATGCAAAAGTAAAGTAAAGTCGCACGTTTTTTATGGCCCATGGTGTAGTTAGCACATTAGCTTAGTAGTAACGTGGTCTATATGCACACCTGAAAAATTCTCTTTTAGATACTTGCCTTAGGCCCCTACTTACCTACATACTCCCACAAAATGGATAGGTAAAACAAAAAATATTCTTTTAAACTGTAGTGCATAATTTTAATTCCAGTTATTATTATATCTGTAATAATTATCGTTGATATAACTACAGTAACTGTACCTTGCTCTGAAGAGCGGCTTGTAGTTTACGTTTCAGACCTTCATAAACCATAAACTGTATGGCAGGATTAATTGCTAGAACAGCTGATGGTAGACTACTGCTCCATAGGCCCACCACACCTTCCGTCATATGGATCTTCCGCATTGCATCTGAACAGCAATATATGAGAAACTAGAAAGCAGTCATAGCCTGCAGGTACCTCCACCAAGGCAAAGCTGTTCGCCAGGTGGCGTCACCGTCTTCGCTTTGCCAGCGGTTCCCTTATGCCCCCTTTAACGCAATGGTAACGAAAATTTCAAAGTGATCCAGAATCCAGGATTCCTGCTGGATCACGCCCAAAATTGAACCTCTGGTAGTTTGTGCCATGACCGACATACCCTCAAAATTTCAGAAAGATCTGTCCATAACTTTCTGAGTTATCTTGCTGTTGCTGACAAACAAACAAACAAACCAAGGCGGAGGTAATTAGTTAAGGCTTAAGTGTTTGCGTGCTCTTGGTTGCAGCCAGCGAAAAAAAATGGGAACGGGTTGGGGAGCTAAAATTTTTTTAAAATTTATATAATGACATGCCGTGTAATCATCTTACACAACAAATCATAGAAAAAACACACAATGGTACACTAAATATTACTCACGTGCACTAAAAAAAGATACTGCAGCATAACAGACTAGATGAGTACAGATTTTAATTAAAACTTTGAAAACAAACTAAAACTGCTAAAATATTTTTGAGGATGCAATAAAAATTTGAGGGGCACAAGATTTTCTAGGGACAAATGGAGGCCAGAAGCACAGAAATTTTATTGACACCTTGGCAAACAATAAAAAAGGGCAGAATGGTGGTATCAAGAGGCATTAAAAATGCCTCAACAATTAGGAAATGTTTCAGCACTTTTATTTTCACTGTCACACTTGAGCAAGTAATGCTAGCCCACTGACTGCATAAAGAGCTGTACTTGTAATAGCTTATGCTGCCTACGAAAGTCTAAAGCTGAGTTCACAAAGTGCCCTGAGCAACAGAAGCCACTGAATTGAACTGAACTAATCGAGAGTTTATGCAAGACTTGTTGTGTAACGCAACCTGGCAGTCCAGTTGACTTCGACTTAGTTTGATCATTTGTTCATTTCATATGAGTTCGACAGTATTGATCTATGGTTCAGAAACATGGACATTGAAAAGGCATGAAGAAGAACGTTTGGAGAGAACCGAAATGAGAATGATAAGATGGATTCTCGGCCTCACGTTGAGAGACAAGAAAAGGAATGACGATATCTGTCACATCCTCTGAGTAGCGTGCATCACGGACAAAGTACGAGAGGCCAGGTTGAGATGGTTTGGGCATGTACAACGCCGAGAAGAGGAGGATTGTGTCAGGAGAATCTTGGAGGCAGACGTACGTGGACAACGGAGTAGGGGAAAAACAGAAAAAAGGTGGATCGACGTCGTGAAGTACAACATGGAGGACTTGCGGGTCGACCTGATGAACTTGAAGAATAGAGCCGAGTGGAGACGGAGATCTAAACCAGCCTGAAGGAGAGAGAGAGAGAGAGAGATTTCACATGAGTTCGGTTCAGTTCACTTCTTGAAGTGTCTTGAGCAAGTTCAGGCAGATCAACACAACATTTACAGGGTGCAGCAAAAAAGTAGCCCCCTAAAGTTTTTCGCTGTTTTCTCAGCTACCGTTTGGAATTTTAACTCAAAATTTTACAGATTTATTGACTGAAATGTTCTACATCTAAGTACCAAGAGAAAGTTATAGACTTTCTAACATGACTGCCTACCGATTTTTCAGCATTGAAAATGCTCAAGCTAAAAATGCTATTTGATATTCAAAAACCGGTTACCATATTACTGCCGATGGCGTCACAGTGACGTTTTGATAAACATTAATTTATTTTGTTTAAAAATTGTCACTAAATTATCATCCTTTTAAAGCAAAGAGAATCGCCAGCTGTCCACCAGATTTATCTTCCAGCAGGATGGCACGCCAGCACACACAGCGCGTAGCGCACGAAATTGGCCGCAAGCCAACTATCCAGATTTCATCACAAACAACCAGATTGACGTCCAAATTCGCTGAATATAAATCCAATGGACTATCAAGTGTGAGGTGCAATGTTGGTGGCTTACTGCAAGCTTAAAACAAAGCTGAAAACAATCGCTGAAGTCAAGAAAGCGTTTAAGGTTATCTGGGGCAACCTGCCACAAGGACCTATCGACAAGGCTGTGAAAGACTTCTGAAATTAAGCGACTGAAAACTTGAGTTGTAGCTTGGAGCTGGCGGTGGACACTTCGAACATTGGCAGTGACAATGGAATTCTGGCATCTGATCATTAGTTAACTGCATTGTTTCTACGATGTTACTGAATTGGTGTTGTAGCTTGAACATTTTTAATGTCAAAAAATCGGCAGGTAGTCACGTTAAAAAATCTACAACTTTGTCATTTTTCAATAAAATCACATATTACTTGGCAGTTAGCCATAGAACACTCGTGAGATAAATCTGTAAAATTTCAGATTAAAATATTGAATGGTTGCTGAGAAAATGGCGAAAAACTTTAGGGGGCTATTTTATTTTGCCGCACCCTTTATATCTAGATTTACAGCATACCAAGAAGCCCGGAGTAGTTGGTGTGTTTGAGATGTGTAGAATCACATCTGTGGCCACTATGCAATGAGCCGGGGACACCTGTCTTTAGTCCAGTGCCTTGCAGTTTCAGTCGAGTGTTTGCCACCCAGAGTGGTGTTGTCAGCAACACATTCACCAGGCCTGTTTATACGCAACAACCAAGACATTTGAAGACTGGAAAAAACATAGTTATACAAGTAATCTGAGCAAAGCTCACGTGACGTGCAATAGCAGCAGTCCTGCCATTTTGGCAATCGGTGTACAGCATGCAATAAAATAATAATAATTTTATACGAAATTCACTCTTAAGATGTGTGTCGCTGCTCAAAATTGCTAACAAAATTACTAAATCCTATTTTGGGGGTTCAAGGTCATTCAAAGTCGTCGACGTCGATACTCCTAAGAAGCTCATCACTAATGCTTGTTATTATAAGCAAGACGTCTGTTCCAGGTCGTTCAAGGTCATTGATGTTGACAAATCTGAAAAACCCGTCACCAGTGCTTGTTATGATGTGCAGTATGTCTGTGCCTATCTGCAACCGTTTTCACGCTACGCGAGATAATTGCTGTAAAATAACCACTTTTTAGGGGGGTAGCTGTCTTTGTTGCCCGCCTGCGCCGGCCTCCTTGAACCTAGGGGGTCGGGACTTGAACTGCTAAAATCTACGTTGAATGCTGAAAATTTCATATGCAGGTTGTCTTGGTCTATCTCCAGCCATTTCGTCGCAATTCAGTGTTAGAATGTGCACTGCATCCAAAAATTGCAAAAAATTCACTAAAAACCACTTTTTGGGAGGGTCAAGGTCGTTCAAGGTCATTGATATTGATAAATCTAAAAAGCCTGTCACCAGTGCTTGTTATGATGAGCAGCATGTCTGTACCTATCTGCAACCGTTTTCACACGAGAAGAGCCAATAGTAGCAAAATAACGTCTTTTAAAGGGGGTACCTCTCTTTGACGCTATTGTTCTACGGGAACCCCCTACCCACTTGCACGAAATTTTGTCACTAAAAACTAGAGTCCTTGCGGCAGCCCATCGTAAAGATTTCGTGATCCTAGCTAGCACCGTTTTGATACAGATCACGAGTGTGACAGACAGACGAACAGACGGACGTACAGATAGACGGACGCCTAGACGATGGCTAAGACGTGCGACGGTGTGAGGCATTCTGCTATCATGCGTAAAAAAACGTTCGAAAGAAAAACATTTAATAAACATTTGCAAACGCACCGGTAATAAAAAAAATGATACACCCTTTTTACTAGTTTTGATGCACAAACATTAAGTAAAGTTAGTAAATGGCAGCAATGGTTTTGTTCTGTATATAAAATACTCTATTTTTTCATTGGCAGCACTTTGATCTTTATAATAAATATTTTCATTTAGCTTTATTTTCACAATGACCTTTCAACATTTTCTAAAATAAAAGTTAAAAAATATTTTTTTAAATGTATGTAAATGCATTGTCTTTATAAAAAAAGCACCTATGGCAAAAGTATAGAAAAACTATTGTAAGCTGATTTAGACGTCACCTTGAGCGAAACAAGAACCACCCCAAAAAGAAAAACCACACGGACCAGACAATGTAAAACAGTGAAAACTTCATACAACAACAAAACAGTCAAGTAAACAACTGTTCAATGTGCCCTTCGGAATTTGTCTTGGAATTTTGCTAGATCCTGCCTTCCTGGCTGCATAGCAGCTCCGCTACACACTCGATATTCTGTGTTGTTCGGACAGTCCGCTTTCGTCGACTGCCGACCTTTCGAGAAATCGAAATTGAGTTTCCTGTAGAGTTGGGTTGCATTCATTTATTTTATCCCATTACAAAATTATTGAAAATATTTGCACGAAATTTGCACAAGTTACTCAGAATTGATTATATTTCAACGTGCGTTATTCACTTTAAATGTACATTACTGTTGGAAGAAATAATTAGCTGACATGTGGGGGAACGGCTTTTATGGCCCACTGTACTTCTGCCCCTCCATTCCCTACAAGCTGCAATGGGATACACAGAAATTTTTAATCCAGTTTTTCCCGAGCCAAAGGCCCATAGGGTGCCGTTTATTTCTCAGCCAGACATCAGTTTACACTGCAAGATCATGCATCGTGCTGTGTGCCTGCTTGTGTCGCGGCTTTTGCTGGTACTACTCACTGCAGCTAAAGGTAAAAAGGTAAAAAGTAAAGGTCGTCAATTTGTATAGTGCATCGTCGCAAACACGCCTCAAATGCGCTTTCGTCACTAACCAGAGCCGCCTGCTGCACGGCCACCGTGTACAGCCTGCAGACACAGGCTGGCGCAGTGGCCGGCTAGGCAACCCCAGTCAGCTGTACCAAGGTCTCCACCTTCTGTAACCTATGTAAATGAGTTACTACTCATTTTACCATCCCACGGAGGGTAGAAGACTGAGTTGACCTAGCTGGCAGGCTTCGCACCAAGATGGTTTACCTGCCCACAGGCAGTCACCCATCGCAGTACTAACTGGGCCTGGCGTAGACTAACTTCGTTTCAGCTGAAACGCATTACCAACTATGCCACGCCACGCTACCCATAGATAGATGGCCAGGCTGAGTTGACCTGGCTGGATGATCACAAAGTTATCTGTTAACCATCCAAGTGCTAACCAGACCTGGCGACGATTAACTACACTGATAAAAAGTTAAAGACCAATGTGTTAATCACTACACTACCAGCAGAAAGGTAGGCCTATACAGCAAATTGTAAAACATAAATCCTTCCCAAGCCATAGAACCCACCGGTTGGCAATGATTTCTATGTCGTTAGCCCTCAGCCCGACACCAGCTTACACTGCAAGACCACCGATATGGAGCCAGTGCATCGCATGATGACCCTGCTTACGTCCCCAGATGTTGCTGGTACTTATTGCACCTACCCACGAAGGAATGGCTAGGTTGAGTTCAGTGGAGCGCCTGATTACATACCAAGATGACATCAGTTTACAGTGTAATAAAAGACTTGTGCATCACACGGTGTTCCCGTTTATGTCCCAGCTTTAGCCGGTACTCATCGCACCGACTTACGGAAGAATGGCCAAGGCTGAGTTGGAAAGCTTACCAGCAACAAATGCCAGAAAGAGATCTTTAGCTGGATATGGCGCCGCACCATCCTTGTAGGCGAACACTTTGAGACCGTTAAACACGTAGAAGTAGACAAAGTTTGAACAGCAGACACTGGTCATTACCGGAAACCAGCCGCGATATAAACCTTCCCTGCCACACAACATTACAGAATGCATAAATTTACTCATTAAGAAAGTGTGTACAAAGCGACAAAGTGAACTGAACTGAAATAAAAAAATTGAGCTAACGCTCACGAGACACGCGAAAGCCAGTAGCAGTTCTGGTTCACGCAAAGTTAATATACAAATACTAAATTCTCTATCTGGATCGCATTACAATAATAGCGTGGCGGCACCTTGTGAATGATATAGACTTGTGTCGCAGCCAGAAATCGCCAAAAAATCCATAAAACCCCTTATTTTGGCGTTCAAGGTCATTCAAGGTCATTGAATTCGGCGCTAATCGAGAGCCAGTGTACGACTTCCTATTAGTGATTAATAGTAACCTAGGCCCTATCTCGCACCGTTACTGAGATACAGCGACTTATTGGCCAAAAATCGCAAAGTTTGCCCACCCCCTCTCATTTAGCGCCATCGTTCAGGGTGACCCTCTTCGAATTTATGGAAAAGCTTTACGGTTAACCTCAGCCAGACTGGCCGGTACTTGATTTAGCTATCCCGTAGAGATAAAAGACTGAGTTAAGCTTGGTGCTGTTACCTCCGCTAAGGAGGTAATGTTTTTGCCGGTTTTTGTTTGTTTGTATGTTTGTCTGTCTGTCTGGGAGTCAGCAAGATAACTCAAAAAGTTATGGACGGATCTTTCTGACATTTTGAGGGTTTCTCAAGCATGGCACAAGCTACCAGTGATTTAATTTTGGGCGTGATCTGGAAGGAATCCTGGATTCTGGATCACCTTGAAATTTTCGTTAGCATGGGCCTTAAGGGAAACCGCCGCTGCCGCTATGGTGCTGGCACCTGGCGAACAACATGGCGTTGAATCAAGGTTTTTTTAGGTCACATAGAACTGGGTCAATGTAGAAAATGCAACTGTAGTTTGACTTGCACTCAAAACTTCCGTTTGTTTAATTTTGTCGCACAAGCTGTGTTGGAACAACATGGCCTAAGCGGAAGTCTGCGGGCTATGACTGCTTTCTAGTTATATACTGAGATGGTTTGCCTGTCCGCAGACAGCCATCCATTCAGGTAGTAACCACTTGATAGCGACCCAACTAGGAATCAAACCCACAATGTCTCGATCGTAAGTCTGATACCCTACCGTTACACCACAAAGCCACGTGTACACTTTGCAAAGTGAACTGAAATGATATAAACTTAAACTGCCAGGCTGTTCGCTGTGTATAATCTGTGCAACACGACTGAACTGAACTGCAAGGACAACAAGAAAGCCCAGCTGTCACTGGGGAAGACGTGCTACAGTCTATGCAGTTCCTGTTGCAGTACTGACCTTCAAGGCCATCCAAGGTCAATGATTTTCATGTCATCTGAAAGCCAATGTGTCACTTCCTATTAGTGATTAATAGTAACCTTGGCCGTATCTCTCACCGTTTTCAAGAAATGGCCAGTTTTCTATTAAAAATCACACACATTTTTCCTACCCCTCCTCCGTTCAACCCCGAACTGAAAAATGTTCCTTTTGAACTAGATCGCTAAAATTTTGCATGCCTAGGTTTAAGACACAAGGAAAATTATTTGTATAAAAGTTGTCACAAGTTAGCCACAATACATATACATCCGTGACAGACAGACGGACGGACGGTTGAGTTAAGTCTATTCGTTTTTTACAGTCCATGTAGTACAACTGAACTGGCATTTCATTTCGGTTCAGTTCAATTCTGTACATTCCTTTGGAGTATGAATGAAATATCTGGTTGCTGTGGGTAATAGCTACAGTATCATGCACACAGAAAATGACCTTAATATTTGATAGACTTCTAGAGCTTGACAAGGTACATGTTCAAGCAAAAACACATGAATCTAAACGAGTTATTGTGGTAAGGGAAAAACAGAGAAAGAAAACAACTTAACGTCAATGTTGAAAACAATACCGGTAATACTGTTGTTGCTGCTCAACAGTAAAAATCCACTTACCACACCAAAAAAAGCACCTACGTAAAAATGCACATGACAAAGCCTGATAGTAGACTACTTACAGTCCTTCTTCATCCAGTATATCTCTGACCACAAACGCCGATAGTTTTGATTTTCTGCCATCCTCAACTACACGATTCAAACATACAAACACAACATTGGCTGTAATATCATAATACTGTGACGATAATGATGACAGTAAGTGAGGCTTACAAAGATAAACCAGATATTTATTATAACTACAAAGCCATCACGTAGCACCAGAGACAGATTCTGCACTTTTTTTCTACAAGTTTGTTGTAAGTGCTAGCGTAGAATTTGCGTTTCACACCGAGGCACTTGTGAGCTTCTTGTAGAAACTGCAAGCGAGATTTTCGTTTGCTACAATTTTGCTAGCTCCGCCCACATGGTTGGATGACATTGCGTCAACCAGAGACTAAGCTAGTTTAAGCAAATCTAGCATCAAATGACCTGAATTAAAATGCCGCACAATTCTTAGTTGCACGTTTCACACTTTCTGCAAGAACTAGCAAGCTGCAGAAGCAAGATTCTTGTAGAAAAAGGTGCAAAACACACCTCAGATGTCACAAGTGTGGTTTCACAAACTGTGAAAATTCTCAGCTCAAAAAATTTTGCATGATATGAATAAGTACACAACTGAAAATTAAAAACCTAAATGATATACAATGGGCAACTTCACTTTTTGACTTAGACTTTCGTTGAGACTTTCGCTGAGCCTAAACTTCGGTCTAACTACCTATTTAAGGCAAAAAGTGAGGTGATTTCGCTGAGCGAAAACATGGCGACTAACACATATAGTTTAGTAAATTAAAAGAGTCTGGTACCAAAAATAAAAGCCGTAATGGCTACACAGTGACGTAAGACGTTACGTAATTACATCATTTGCGTGCACGGCGCAATTAAATAAGCAAGTCCAAGCATAACTGATTGATTTATTTCCTGTTAGGTTTACCGGTTTTCCACCATTTTTAATCGTTTAGTTGAACTTTGGTCTAAGTACAGACTTTAGCGTTCAGCTTTAGCTTTGGCGCAGCGAAAAGACTCAGTGAAAGTCTAAGTCAAAAAGTGAAGTCACCCAATGTGAGCACGCACAAGAAACCTACCTTGTAATCTAGTCCTTGCCACATCCAAAGGATAGAAAATGGTAATGGCAACACTACTTCCCTAGAAATGCAAAAAAACAACCACACAACAGTGAGCAATTATAAAGAATCACAGGCTGAACGGTAGTTCAAGCCCTGTGTTAACGGCGACTTCTCTTTCCTATGGGAAAGCCAAAAATTCGACCCCCACAGCATCAAAACCCCTG
>Ga0209367_1001483_pt1 | contig 28962 bp, 19 predicted proteins | sample WorMetLIZISLAND2_FD_187412 | JGI IMG/M metagenome (GOLD analysis project Ga0209367, IMG submission 187412) | Marine gutless worms symbiont microbial communities from Max Planck institute for Marine Microbiology, Germany - Olavius geniculatus... ...
CTGTTGGATGGCGACATTATTGTCATCAAACCAGTCCTGATGTTTGCAATGAGTAAACCCGAGAGACTCGGAGGATGCTTCCAGTAAACAATTGGAGAATACCTGCCAGTCATCTGTGAGGGTAGTGAGATTTGAAACAGTGGAGAGGTCATTCTCTGGGATACAAGACAGTTTCTCCTGAACGGCTGATTGAAGCTCATTGTTCTCGGCGGAAGACGGACAGAATTAGCGAAGCACGACCCGAGCGTTTAAACCCCTACAGAGCGCAGAAATTAGTTTATGATAGAAAGCAGTCAGCGGTCGATGAGGACGAGCACAGTGGTTGCAGTGACGATGATGATGTTGACAGACTAACTGAAGTGGACAAATACTTTAGTTTCGCATTTGACTGCAAAGAACTCTTGCCACTGCAGTTTTGGAAGAGCCAAGCATCAGAGAAAAAGATGCTGAAACTGTCCGTAATCGCAAGGAGTGTCTACGCCATTTCAGCATCGCAGAACAGAAGTGAGAGCGTGCGTTCAGCGGCGCAGACCAGGTTCTGACCGACCTACGCACTACATTGGATTCGGAGCACGACGACGAGCTTCTGCTGCTTCGGTCGCACTACAAGCAGAATCACGAGAAACATAACGATGACGGTGATTAATGATAAGAATATTTTGCTTGACTATAACACTGCACTAAGCAGACTGATTGACAGTGATTGCGGCTATCGGATAATCGAAGATCATTTTACAATATTTTAATAATAAAATGTTTCAGACATTTTTACACCAATATGTGGTATGCGTTTTTACTTTAGTGCATTTTCAGTCATAGCCACAAGGCTGTCTTTGTTTGGTTATTATTAGAATTTGGAAGAAGCAAATTACACATTCCATTAACTGACCGAACACGTATGGGTACACGGGTACGGGTACGGGTACAAGTAGCTTTACCCGTACCCGTACCCGCCGGGTACGGGCCGGGTAAAAATTTTGCCGTACCCGCAAGCCTCTACTCGCAAGTTATTAATAACACCAAAATAGGTGGTATGAAATTAAAAAGCGTCCATGCTGCTCTGTGTCTACTGTCGTCGTCGGTGCCCTTCACAACTGTCCTAACATCCAAGGTGTCCGCAGCCAAGGAACGATGGAAACAACGCAAGCTGTCCGACTACCGTGGCGAGCTGCTGGCGTTGATAAATCTGGCGTTGATCTACGGTTATTAGACGCGCAGATGACATCTGCTGTCGACAGACAGACACACAGCGCAGGCGCGCATTCAGATCAGGGCTGGAAAAAACTTAGATTTTTTTGGAAAAAGTTTTTAAGGTTTTCAAGGTTTTAAATTTTATTTGGGTCGTAGTGTACAAAGAAGACAGAGCAAAATTATTACGACCCAAGCAAAGCATCCTGCCGGTATGAACCATTTTCCCCGTCACATCGTTTTCTGTAGATTATAATAACGAAGTTTATTAAATATAGTTAGGTACAAAAAATGGATACTATATGCATTAAATTGCACAACAACCTATAAGTTTAAACTTTGCAGTTTCCTAAACTTTTAAAACCTTAAAACCTAGTTTTTAACCCAACTCAGGCCCCGTTTTGGTTGCCTTTGCTTCAAAACAAGGTAATTTTTTGCTACATACTTAATTTAGAAAGATAAATGAACTACGTTCACATTTTTTGTATTTTTTTGGTTATTTAAAACAAAACAGCAGACTAATTTTTAAACAATGCAGATTAAACGACAAAGTGAGACTGACTAATTATTAGACATAGGCATACATTGATTTGATTGCGATTAAATTATTAGGCTTATACCAGTGTTGTTCGAGTTCTGGTAAGTCTACATGTAAAAAACGGCTGCTTGATACGTCCCTGTATACGACCTAGCACGACGTCTTATCGGTATAAGAACAGTGGATTATCGTGCTACCGGCGTGCTCCATAGACAAACATTACGGACGAGCCGACGGACGAGTGGCTATAGCTGCGTCGTCGCTGCGCGCCAGTGAACAATGCTGAATAAAAAACGTTCAAACGTCAAATCCCGTTGCGACGAGAAATAAATAAATGAACAAAATGTCGACACCGATAGCCGACTTGACATGTAACCGTCCGCGTTCTTGTCGGAATTCCCCGGCATAAGTGTCATCATGTCATAGAGCATTCATTGTCAGCCGCAGCGCATCATTTTTGTGAAGTTTTGACGTCCGGTGACTTTGACGTTTGACATTATAAACTAAAACTCGGCACATCGTTTACTGCTGCTGCTCGAGAAAGGTTAACGCTAAATTTTGTCTTTTCTACGCTTGGTTCAAATCAGAAGCGCATATACGGGACAGGACAGACAGACAGACAGATGGACAAACCGGCAGTGTAAACAGTGAGAGGACACGTAAAGTATAAAAATAAAATTTTCGACAGCGACTAAACTATAACAAGTAATATACCATGTAAACCTAGGCGTTTTTCTTCTGCCAATTGTACTGGTACGCGTTTATTGCACTTTTGGACAAAATGTTCCGACAAAGTACAAATTTTTAGCCAATTTTTACACAACCCAAAATTTAAGAAAGTAGGCCTAGGCAATTGCCCCTCAACGTCCTGCCTCGACGCCAATGATATAAATGAGGCGGCGGCTTTAGAAATATTAATATTATGTAACAAACTTATACAGTACACTCTTTGCATGATACCGTTTGCAATAAGAATTTATGGCATGCTTATTAAATCGAATGCGAAAAAAAACTTTTTTCGGTGTGCGTGGATGTGTGCAGTACTGAAGTCAAGGTGGCGACGCCTTCTTGCGGCGACTGCTGATACTACATCCGGGCATTTCATAATATTCTACCGGCTATATTTACTGCGTCCGGGCTGACGGATGAAAGAAACCCGACAGTTAGACGGGCGGAAAATAATTGTCGATTTTATTGCTGCAGCTGCATTTGAGAAATGACTTCCGCAGATAGGGTGCCCTCATTTCCGCACAGTCGGCACGTCATTAGCCCAAGTTATAATAAAGCCATCAACTCGGTTGGGCCATGAAATCGAAGGGCAAAGCGCTCGTTGTCTGTCCAATGCAATGCATAGCATTGGACAGAGTATAAAATCACCTGAGTGTCCGTCCGTGCGTCCAACTTTTTAAAGCTTCTTTCTTCCACCTTCTCTTTCCCTTTCCCTTTCCCTTTTCCTTTTCTTTTCCCTTTTATACTTCCCCTTCCCTTTCCTTCTTTCCCGTCTTTCTTTCCCTTTCCATTTCCCTTCCCTTTCTCCATTTTTCTTTCCTTTTCCTTCCGCTTTTTCTTGCTCTTTCCTCTTTCCCTTTTTTCTTTCCCTTCCACTTTTCCTTTTTTCTTCCCTTATCCCTTCCCTTTTCCTTTCCCTTCCCTTTCCCTTACTTTTTCCCTTCTAGTTTTTTCTTTCCTTTCCCCTTTTAATTTCCCGATGGGCCGTTTATAGTAAAGCGCTGGCGACGAATTGATTGACAACGTTAATTGTTCAGTTATAATAATAGCAAAAGATAACAGTAACATTACTGCTGTACAATTCAAAATTAAACTTTTTTCGATTTTTTCTACTAGTCTAAGCAGTTCACTGATTATATTTATACGGACATATACTGTAAACTATCGAAATGCATTATACAGACTCCGTGTTCGTATGAACATTAGCCTGTCTTGTGTTTTTACTCATGCTCTTTATGCGCCAACCGCTAATCTGTAAGCTTAATGTCGGCTTTTTGTCGTGGTTGTCGTCCGTCCGTCTGTCTGTAACGGATGTACTGTGGCTAAAGGGTAGGGCGTAAGGGGAAAGCTTTTACATGAATAATTAGCCATGGGTGTTAAACTCGGGCATATACAATTTCCGCCATCTACTCCAAGGGGAACATTTTTAAACTGGAGGCTAAATGAATGAGGGGTAGAAAAAATGTGCATTTTCAACGAAAACTGGCCATATCTCGGAAACGGCGAAAAATACGGCCTAGGTTACTATTAATCACTAATAGGATGTGGCATACGTCCATTTAGATGACATAAAAAATTATCGACCTTAGATGACCTTTAAGGTCAGTGACAACCAATACGGTCGGCCCCACACTAGCGACAACTGGGCTTCTTGTTTCATACGCTCAAAGTAGACTGTCATAATTTCAAGGTTATAATCTTTTACAGCTTTTACGTACAAAGCAGACCTACAACAAACATAAAAGCGCTGTCGTCCGGTGCTGTTGTAATATTGATAGAGAACCTAATGCAATGGCTACTAACGTTTTACGTCATCGTAAAGAGACGCAGTTGCAGAGCACTGCTATAGTATAGTGTCACTCGAGTTGACTGCAACTTTTACTTGTCGTTGTTCTCCAGGAAAGATCCTGGTCATTGGCACAGAAGTTCTATACATCGCTGATGTCCAATGGACATCACAGTAGACTATCGCATTACTTCGGTCTTAGGAACGATAAATTAGTCAGCGCACGATCGCATTTGCTTACATTCGCTGAGAAGACCCAAAAGTTTGTTTCGTTCCTGTAGCTTTAACACATCTTTTTACTCCTCGCGCCTACGTTTCTAACGTAGCGAAGAGGAGTATATGAGATCAGTGTAATATTGACCGACGACCGACCTCCGTTCCTGGAAGAGCCTTCTTGCAAAAAATTCAAACGGCCATATCTCCATACCTAACGGTGCCAGATAGACGTATGTTCACAGGTCGACCACCGCGAGTCGAATGGTCACGTGACCGATGACGTCACGTAACCCCAAAAAGATCAAGGTCGCTACCCCATTATCTTTGAGGCGCCATATTTTGATAACGCCGTTCATAACGGTGCCAGATAGACGGGGAGACAATCTCCAATAACGACCAATAACGACCACGACACCAGACCAGTCACTATTAGTATGGTATTAGACCGGTTTCAAATTGACGCCGGGTCTCTAAAAGGCCTATAAGTTGAAAAGAACGAAAAAGCACTTAGAAGAATACAAAAGAGAATAATGCGCGCGAGGAGTACATTAGATTGGTTACAGTAATATTTCTTGTTCAACTCTGCTACCGTTTGCATTAGGCCTACAGAACACAAGTTTGACATTCCAGTACCGTAAAATAGTATTCGGGGTCTTGATTCAAACTTTGGATGCTTGCTGTAGCAGCTGCCATCGCGTTCTACGCGTAACTCGTGTATAGTGTCTAATGTATTGTAGTTTATGTGGTCATCAACAGCGCAGGCCTGCGATGTTCCCCACATCCACTGTATAAGCTTACATAGCGCCGAACGAATATACAATCGATCGCGGCATAGCGACCTATTCTACAGACAGCTCGGCGTCCATCTTTTCTCAGTGCCATGAAGAAACCTCCCCACTAGCATCACCTCTCTTCACGTTTTTCCTCTTATGTCTTTTTTTCCTCTTTTTTTCTTTACTTTGTTCTCACTTCTTTTTTTCTCCAAGTAAAAATCCAACTAGGGAATCTGAAAGAGCGTTGTAAGTTTTCCCGCGGTCCTGAGAAAGCGCCGGCCGCAAACGCATTTTACGCATTCTGGGCTTTCAAAACGCATTTCATGGCAACATTTTTGATCGTTTATGTGCAATGCAAATAACTGTGTTATATTGATCAGTCAAGTAAGCAAATAAAACGAGTTTTCTTTCCCCAGTTCAACTTCCTCCTAACTCTTTCTAGAAACCATGCTGCGTCTACATGTCAATAGAGTGGACGTCCCTGTCTACAGAGACGCTGAAAGACCACCCTCGATTCTTATTTTAGGCACCACTATCATTTTCAATGACCACACGCGGTCACGTCATGTTACTACGATACATAACGCGAGGACCGATCATCGAACATTGTGACACAAACTGACCCCAAAGAGGTCAAGGTCGTGACCCTAAAAATCCAAGCTGGCCGCCACCGACAAGCTAAAACGTAGTTATAGTACGGGTCCAGATGTATTCCTGTCGCATTTGCTATTTTGCTGTCTGATTGCACAGTCACGTAAATTTGGCAACACTAATAAGGGTGGTTAATTTTTAATAACTTTACTTGCCTTGTTTTTCAAACTTTTAAAAATCAAGCCAAAGTTGTCACAAAAACTTACAAAAAATTATTTAGCTAAAACTTATGAACTTATTTAGCATATAGACTCCAGTTTATGTCGCTGTCGCGCATGTCACGAACATTAGACTTTTCGTTCAAATTTCTGTTTGACTACATAAATTAACGTCTGGCCGAGAAATATTTATATAGCCGGGTATCCGCAGCGAAGAAACAGGTCGAAATGTTTGGTTTTATTTTACTCAAGTTGGGAAAAACGCGCACAAACATACTATCGACTCCAACCTGTGTCAGTGATAGCAGACTTGCGACTTTCGGGCGTACAAAAATGACCATCAATCGTGTTTCCCGTTAAAAGCTGACCTTATTGCCAAAAGTGTGTAAATATTTCTAATTTTCATCCGGTATTTGTCGGGCATTTCGTTAACGCATTCATCTCGAGTTTCATGACGCTAGATTATCAGAGGCGAAATATCAGTTGTGTAATATTAAATATAATTAACTGTGATTGTTCGCAATGTAATATCCATGGGCCTAATTGTGATATTTTTTGTCTACAAAAACTAACGTTTTACTAATAGGTCCAATAATATTTATTCCAGAGAAGCTACAAACACGACTGTACTGTCGGTACAGGCTTATAGGTTCTAAGGCAAACCTCTCAATATTACCGTAAATATTAAGAAATTTTTTTCTCAACGATTACTTTCATAGGGGCAAAAGCACCGGATAAATTAGAAAGTGTTAGCCCATGACCACACGAAATAGTGAGAAAGCGAGTAGATGCGAGAACTAACATACTCTAATAATATCTGGGGCAACTTCCTTCTTCAGGTTCAGAGGACGAAGTTTCTCAAAAGCTTCAAAAGTCACAGCATTATTAACTTCGCACTTTCCCAATTCAACTAATTATAGTTTTTTTAAAAAAAAAACAATTTGAAAGCTTAGCGTAGAACGGAGTGTGACCAAAGATCGAGGCTGTGAAATAAAAGCGCGATGGGTCATAGCGCCATGTGTGGTCACAGCGGCGTCGTGGTGGCACGAAGTTGCCGTTTTCCGACATACAGCTGCACATTTTCAACAAATATATTTATTGGTGCTTAAAATTGCAAGCTTGCTTCGAAATTATCTCAAAATGGAGATTTCTAGTCCCAAATGTTGTACTTGTGAAAGATAATTTTACCACAAAAAAACATTTCCCCGCAAGCAGAAACCGGGGCACATCTAATAGTGCCTTAGTTAATGGCCTTGGCATACCCATGTGGAGCTGCCCATATTTAGATGAAATGGCGATCTAATGATGGGACATCGGTCATCATGACAGCAGCGGATCAGAATTCACATATCCACAGTCCACAGTCCACGCTCCACTGTTGCTCAACGCTATGACATTTTGTATTCTGATCTGATATCCGGTGGGTGCTGGTGCCGTCGCTAATCCAGCGTAGTTGTTATACATTAGCCGTTGAGGTCGTCGGTCAAATGACACTGACCGACCACGTAGAATATTGATCCCGAATTGACCTACTGACCTTTGACCTGCAGGTGCTTGACAATCAAGCTAAGTCTCAGGCGACACTTACAGTGTTACATCTGCTTTCTGCAAAAAAACTAAAAGAAAACTAACAAGAAATCTGAGCTAATGCTCATAATACGCGCGAGAGCCTATAGCAGTTCCTGTTTGAGGTAATCTTGGTCTAGGCTATCTCTATACATTTCGTCGCAATTTTTTTTGCAGCCAAAAATCGCCAAAAATTACTAAAACCCCTTATTGTTAAAGTTTATGGTCATTTAAGTTCATCGATGTTGGCATTTTAAGAAGCTCGTCACCAGTGTTTGTTATGATAAGCAGCATGTCTGTGCCTATAGGCAATCATTTTCACACCAGACAAGCTAACAGCGGATAAATAACCACATTTTAGAGGGGTACTCCTTTTTGACACCTGCATGCGCAGGCCTCATTGAACGTACATGGTCCGGACGTGGACTGCTAAAACACATGTTGAAAAATTAACAACCGAAACAACGTGTTTATTCTCTCAGTTATTGTCTAATAATCACATTTTACAGTTTTCACATCAAATTTTCAATGTGACCGCCTTGCTGCTGGACGACGCATCGAAGCCGGTGACGCCACTGACCAACGGCGCGATCAACCAAACACTGCGGCACTTTGCCCCACTCTGCGACAATGGCTTTTTAGCTGGTTGACTGTCGTGAATCGTCAACATTGATAGGCCATCTGTTGAAGGGCACCCGAACAGCATAATCGACTGGATTTAAGTCTGGGTTGTTTGGCGGCCACATGCCAGGCTCGACCAACGTTGATCACGCAACTGGTCAGTGGCGTCGCCGGCTTGAGTGCGTCATGTGACATCTGACGAGGTAGTGTAGCGACACACTGAAAGTGTGGTAAAATCTATAGCGACAGTGTTATTACAAATTGTCTCCTGATTCTAACAGTAAAAGAATTTCGAAAATCGGTTAATATTTGGTGAAGATACGAGGCGTATATTAAATGGTGCCATTTTTTGGCTCACCCTGTAGGCCTATATACTGTGTAAATGTGTTGTTACTACGTTACGTGCGTGACTACGTGGCATGACAACGACGTGGACGTGACTTGACAATATCATATGTTATTTCCTGATTAATGATGACCTGTTAATATAATGCCTTAGCAACTCCGATCTGTTATCGCACGACATTGGCTACCCGTGGCGCCGTATAATGAACAAGTGTAGGCCTAAGCCCATTACGTGGATATTAAGTAATTAGCACCTTGGTGTTCCTGCGGAAGTCATGCGGAGAGCTTTGCGTGACTGATATCTGTCGTTAACAAGTATAGTAGGTTGTTAGTTACCGGTACCTACTATGTTGAGCGTTACTAACCAATATATAACGAGAAATTTTGTTTAGACTCATCATTGGTAGACCGTCAGTTTACATACAAAACTGTTAGCTATGAATACGTCTTCAGGCTTGACTACAGCATCTCTATCAACTACTTCAGACTGGCATCGTTGTCATCATTATCAGCTGCAGCAGCAGCAGAATCTTGATTTATCGTTGCAAGATGTCAGCAACGGCACTGATACCAATACAACACCAATGACGATATTGACGACGGCGTCTGTCAGCTCCTCAACTAGTCTGATAGTATCATTACAGTTATGTCATTGAAAACTAGTCTGATAATGCCATGGGTCAGGATCGTGTTGGTTACCCTGTGCGCGTTCGGCGTCGTAGTCAACGGCTTCGTTTTATTTGTGCTCCTTTATGCCAAACAGTCACAGCCAGTGTCGTCGAAAATGCTCATTGTCAATCAGACGGTGGCCGATCTGTTGTGTTGTCTGACTATTGTTATCAGCACGGTGGCGGCGACGCAAATTCACGAGTACACCACGCTATCAGGAGCGGTTGTAATCTGTGTGCTGTTCCACTCGAGCGTGTTGATCGCCGTCTGTGACTTCGCGTCAGTCATCAACCTCGTCTTACTGACACTCGAACGCTACTTCAAGATCGTCTCCCAAACATCGCGGTCCTGGTCTTAGTGTTTATTTCTGTGGTCTTAGTCTTGGTCTCGAGATTTTAGTGTTGATTTCGGTCTTGCTCTCGTATTTTTGATTATTGGCAGAATTATGCCAGTTTGTAGCTGATCTCGGTATGACAACAGCCCGTTTTAGTTTTTTAACTTGACTGGTTATAATTAACTGCTAAATGATTCTACTTTTATGCATCAGTTTAATGAACGTACATGTAAATCACTCGTGGTCTTAGTCTCGGTGTCGAGATGTTGGTGCCGTTCACGTCACCGGTCGTCTGCGCATGTCAGTCAAGCTCTGACTTCATCATTTTATAACGCAAGTCGCAATTAGGTCGGTCCTAGCTGGCAGCGCTACTTGAAGATCGTTCACCCAATCAAGTATCGTCAGCAGTATCGTCCGTGGATGAACTGGGTCGGCGTGGCCCTGCCGTGGATAGACGGACTTGTATTTGGAGTGCCGCTGATAGGAGCTACTACTGCATTTGATGGACGTCAGAACGTCTGCCGTGCCCTGGTCCATTTCGTGTCGCCCGCCGCTCAACAGGTTCGTGGAATTCAGTGTTCGACTATATACTAGAGGACAAACGACGTTAAAATAGAGAACAGACATAGAGTAGCATCATAAGTAGCATGCGTAATGTACAAAGCTATTGCTATTTACGTACACTAAAATAGAGTATGAAAGATCTGAGCGACCTATGCCTATTTTTCAGAAAATAATAAATAATACGTCGGTCTAGTTGTTTAGGTCCCGTGATACACGCATTTTATTGTAGTTTTGCAAATAAATGTGTTCACTAATTATGTTGTATGTTCTGAGCTACAGTCTGGAGTAGGATAATTGAGTGTTGATCGAACGTGTACATATGGATGGAGGATATAATTCACTTCATAGCTTTTCAGTAAAAGCCGCGCTGATGCTTTGCTTATCTGTATGATACATTTTCGACTTAATGCATTGTTTTCAAAAGATTACTCAGAAAGTCTTAGCGTAATTATTGCAGTGATGACTGCTGATGCAGGCAGCGGCGTGGATGATGATTATCTGGCATACTGTGATGCCGTGTTCGGTCTTTATCGGCGCCTACTGGAAAATCTTTGTCACCATTAGACGTCAGCTGAAGATCAGTCAACAGCCAGCTCCAGCATCAGCAGTAGCACAGCGTGACGCAGAGGCTCGTAACGTAGATGGACAATCTGGACTAAAATGTGGTAACCCATCGCACTACTAACCGGGCTTAACGTAAAACAACTTTACAGTCGCCAAACCAACGCTTGACAGAAAGGTAAAGTACAACAAAGGCGGACGTATTGCCAAGGTGGATAGACAATCCGGACCGACAGATGGTCACCCATCCCAGTACTAACCGGGCTCAGTGTAAAGCAACGCTGTTTTGGCAATAGAAAGGACAATCTGGACCATCGGGTGATAATTCGGCGACGAAAATCTCACGCACTGAGCTTAATATTCTCGTCACTGTTGTCATGGTGATTGTGATGCAGATCGTCTGCTGGCTGCCGGGAAAACTCTACGTCGTTCTCAAATCGTTCCAGGTTTATGACTGACCTGTGTTATTTTCGTCACATCCTAGAGAAAAATAAAAATAAAAAAATGATTGATTGCCCAAAGAACTGGTTACAATCGCCCAGTCAGTAAGGTGGTATGATATAATAATGATTATAGAGACACTGTGAAAATAGCACTAATATAGTTTGCCAACTAGAACAGAATAGAATGCTTACGAACTATGTGAAAGCTAGGATGTAGATTATAACAGAAGAAAAATATTTTCGAGTGCATAGAGCCTAAAGTTAAAGTTAAAAGTAGATATGAGGGGCGTTCAAAAGGTTTTCCACTAAAAAACTTTTCAAAATTTATACACCAATAAAACGTATGTTTCTCTTGAACCTGAACACGTATGAGCCTAAAGCGGATATGACGTCATTGTAATGTATGACGTCATAAAGCGTTACACAGGAACGATTTGGAGTGCTAGCGCAAACAGCGTAAAATTGGGCTCGCTGATGCGTGATACTTTTTTAGTCTACCGTCGGATTTTCCAACACTAGGCCCTGAGACATGTGATTTTATGAGAACCCTGACAAGTACGTCCGTGAATTTCTCATTTGCGATTATAAATAGTCAATGGCCAAAAGCTGTGCCAGCCGTAAAAAAACTATACGTACGAGTAAAATTAGATAAAATTTCCAACTCGATGGGCTTCCGTAAAAGTTATGTTTCTCCCATACTGGTATGAGTTTAAAGCGGATGTGAGGTCATTGTAATTTATGACGTCATAAAGCGTAAAGCAGATACGATTTGGACTGCTAACATAAACAGCACAAATATACGCACAAAAAATTCTCCAGTCTGCAGCCAGATTTAGGCCTCCAAGAGTGAGACCCCGGGATATGCGATTTTAATTTGTGAAAGCCCGGATAAATACGTTCATGAATTTCTTATTTGCAATATGAATACACAGCAGCCAAAATCTGTGTCGGCCATAAATAACAAAAAATTTGAGCTAATGCTCACGGGACCCGCGAAAGTCTATAGCAGTTCCTGCCCGCAGGCAGTCACCCATAGCAGTACTAACCGGGCCCGGCGTAGAGTAACTTCGTTTCAGCCGAAACGCGTTACCAACGACATCACGCCACCAACGCCAGTACCGTGGCGCCGCCTTGTGAATGATTTTGTGTCGCAGCCCGAAATCGCCCGAAAAAATCCTTTTAAAATCCCTATTTTGGCGTTAAAGGTCATCCAAAGTCATTGAATTCGGCGCCAATCGAAAGCCAGTATACGATTTCCTATTAGTGATTAATAGTAACCTAGGCCTTATCTCGCACCGTTACTGAGATACAGCAACTTATTGGGGGAAAATCGCAAATTTTGCCAACCCCCTCTCATTTAGGGCCCTCGTTCGGGGTGACTCCCTTCGAATTTATGTAAAAGCTTCACGGTTCCTGAAACTAGAGTCTTCCGGGCAGCCGACGGTGAAGATTTGTTGATCCTAGCTTGGACCGTTTTTGCCTGATCCACCCGTGTGACAGACGGACGGACGGACGGACAGACGGACGGACGGACAGAATTGCGATGGCTAAGACGCGCTGAAAGCAGTAGCTGCTTACGCGCGTAAAAACGCTTATGTCAATTACTATGTCACGACAGGTTTTGACGCGGTCAGTTGAATTCTATTGAAAAGTTAACAGTTAGTGATATCCGTCGTCTTTGTGAAAGCTTAAGCAATTTTTACAACGTTCGACCTGGTGTGTGGAGGCCTGAGAGCGAGCCCCAATGATCTTTTCTAAACTCAACACTGCAGTTCAATCCCAAAGTTACAATTACCCAGCAAGCTGTTCACGACTCTGGCTTCGTACATCAAGACCACCCTACATACAGCAGAGACCTGACTTACACTATCTTTTTTTCTAAATTTGAAAAAAGAATTCTCTGTGGTATCCATTATCCAAGCAATGAATGACTCAAGTCTGTGCTGGAAGCCTGGCTGAAGGGACCAATATAAAACGCTTTATGACGTCATAAGTTACACCGACGTCATATCCACTTTTGACTCACATCAGTTCGGGACAAATGTGCGTTTTATTGGTGTATAAATTTAAAAAAAAATTAGTTTAACATATCGACTTGCAAAACTTTTTGAACGCCCCTCGGATGTATGGCGTCATAAAAGCTGAGATAAGAAATGAAGGCTTGGCTTTTACTTGTATTTTACTTATTTTCTACGCGTTAATGAGTGCAGTTGTTCCTGCTGTTGCGTAGATACAGTACTCGTTCGTGATATCAATTTCTCTGACGATTCTGTTGTACTTGAATCCGTGCATTAATCCGATAATCTACGCTACTCGCTACGAGGTCTTCAAGAAGTCGTGGTCGGCCATCAAAACTCGCGCCATATCAGTAGCAGTTCCAGTCGCATCTCAGAACAATGCATCATCGGCAATGAACGAACTGAACGCCACTGCAGCGCGTCAGGTCTAACTACCGGTGATACAGACCTCGAGACCAAAGTCATGGTCTCGACGCGCCTTGAGGACGAAATAAAAAGTGTTGGCTTTGATCTTGATCTGGACAAAAAATCTTGCAAATTTTACAACTGTTTGCAACTTATTACTCTCAAATATTTTGCCAGTATTCAAGTAGTTATCGAATTAAATCATGGTATTGTGCTTTCCTTGTTCACCGTCGACTGACACTGAGTAGCATGCTGCATCACAGGCTGCGCGGTAGCGCGGCACTGTTGTAAGGGTGACCAGCCATTTCAATGGAAAACCCCAAAATTTGACCCCTCGTATTTCCCAAACCCCTTACTTTTTCCACATTAAAATTTGCACAGATGATTAAATCTAGCATATCTCCTGATGTGCAAAATTTGGTAAAAATCCGTTTACGGGGAGCTTTCCCACGAATAGGTAAAATATTTATGTAAAAAACTGTTCAGTTTATATACAGTGTAAGGGTGACATCGTAGTTGTAGATATAAAACAGCACAAATCACAATTTTAAAATTCAAACTTTACCATTACACAGTCAGCAAAGTTTTTCTAACATTGTGTCATGGTGATGTTTGAATTTTTGAATTGAGATTTGTGCTGTTTTATATCTACATATATATGTAGCAACGAATTTTGGGACAAAATTGGCTATACCTTGGCCCTCGTAGAAGATAATTGCGCGCTGTTTGCACCTACCTCCATATTTTTCGGGGCCGGGCTATCTGATGTTGTCATTTAAATTTCTCTCCTGACGACCCCTGTTGCCATGGCAACGAATTTTGAGACAAAATTCACTATACCTCGGTCTGTGTAAGAGATATCTGCAAGATTTTTGCGTCTATGGTGGGGTTTTCAGGGATAGACCATCCAATGCTGCCAACCGAATTTTTCCCCCAGCGGTCCTCGTTGCCATGGCAGCGAAATTTGGGACAAAAATGTGTTATGATAAGCAGCATGTCTCTACTTATTTGCAACCGTTTTCACACTATACGAGCCAATATCAGCAAAATAACGTTTTAAAGGGGTACCCCTTTTTGACGCCATCATTCGAGAGAAAGCCCCTTACCCAGAAGCACGAAATTTTGTCACGACAAACGAAAGTTCTTATAGCAGCCGACAGTAAAATTTCGTAATTTTAGCTTGCACCGGTTTGATAGGTCTGCAGAGTGTGACAGTCGGACAGACGGACAGACGCGCAGGTCATGGCTAAGACGCGCAAAGCAATCTGCTGTAGCGCGTAAAAACCAGGCCAGGCGGGCACAACAACAAAAATTTTCTGCTAGATAATAATTTTTACGGACAGACCGGAGTTACTACAAAGCACGGTCGAAAAAATGGTCGTTAAGAAACAAAGTACGCCTAACTTTTGTAATGCTTTAGACAGATGTTAGCAAAAAATAATTTACACATGGCCTTGCTTATTACAGAAACCATTCATGCTAAAGGCGTCTATCAATTTATGCATGTCGTACATTCGTAACAAGTTTTCTGCGTCTGCTAATGATCGCTGACAATTTTGTACACAACTATTAACAATGTCATTAAATATACCAGTATAGTGTTTGTAGGCGTGTTTTTAGACTTGTGTGCGCGTAGCAATTACTTCATTTGCTGCGTACAAAATACAGCATTCGAAGTCTGAGAATTACTGTAGGTTAACGCGGTGCGTTAGAATAACCTCAACGCGATAAAAACGGCAGCATTAGTTGCAACAGCAACCGTCGATCGAATGACCATTCGTGTGCGCAGATGGCGCAAAAATCTACGCGTTAAGTCTTTCTACGAAACGCAGTGACGCAACAAATGCCCAACAACAGGACAGATACAAAACAACTTATTTTCATTTTGTCACTAATTCTGCAGCGATACATTTACGTTTTTTTAAATGTCGTTTTGTGAACTCTCCATCTGTCCACATCTCGGCCAATACTAGTGTTGCAGTCTGGCGAAGAAATAGAAACGAGAAATATTTTTTGCTAATTAGGCATATTTTATGGTTCTTAGATAAAATATTAGACAACAGCTCATGTAAAAAAACAAAGTGACATACTGACTGGAGTCCTGATAAGCTATCCTTAACAACTCAAGTACTAATAGGCCTACTGCAGCCTAACAGACTATACGCAACACTTTGTTTGAGCAAAACTTCAAAAGCAAACAAAAAACTGCACTAATATTTTTGATGAGTTTAAAACGTCAAGTAGGCTAAAAGGGTCATGTATGAATAAACGTTTACACAGTTTGTAAAACTGTAACACAATTTGTAAAACTGTTTTTATACATGCGTTTTTGACACTATTAAAATGTTTCCCTGCCTTTCATTACGTAACGTTTTTTAAAATAAATTATCTCTCTGGAAAAAATGGAAGACGCCCCTTACCGTTCCGCCTTTTCTCCTCCCCACTGCATCTCTGCAGTCTGCGGCGTGGTGGATTGAAAACAAACTGTGGTGGCAAGAAGTAGGCCTAGCAATTTTCCGCCAGACCCAGACATCTATATATATTTCCGACAGACAAAAAATATTGAAGCTTCACATTTTAATTATATTCTCTTTCCGAAATTTTCCCGAAACGAAAAATTTTTAGCTTTAAATTTGGTATTTGTAGAAAAACAACAACTTTTCCGACAGGCTAAAATTTCGGGGGGGGAGGAAAAAGGGGGATTGCCTTCTCCGTGCTACGTCGCAAAGCCTGCAGCTAACCACACTATTGGACCGGTGATTAGCGCAACGAACCGTTTCCTAGGCTACGCGACCTGAATATGATGATCATTATGAGGCACATTATTGTAACTCATAGCGGAAATGTGCGGCTGCGATTCCGCTTGCGTTGCCATAAATATATCGCTTGCAATATTTGAACACAAAAAGTAGTCTAGCATGTAAAAATAGACCAATAAAATAACAAAGCCTACATAAATATTGCTATACAGTACTGCCTTTATATACAAATTTAAAACATGTATTAAAGTTTGTAGTTTGTATATTTAAAAACTTGTTTTAAACAATGGACGGCGCATTTAATAATATTTTTCGTTCAAGTAAGTCGTTACGTTACGTTTGTCATGAAATACGTCGTGACAACAAGTTTGCACGCCTCAACTGGTCAGTGATGGGGTGTTTACACAATCCAGCAAACGTCCAGCAAACTTCCAGCAAATGTAATGCTAGACGTTTGCTGGAAGTTTGCTGGACGTTTGCTGGATCGTGTAAACACCCTATGAACCAGATAAAGTTTACTATGAAAGCAGGGTAGCTATTCAGCAACTGACAGCACCGGTTAAAAGAAGCAATCTTGTTGTCACTACACATTTCATGACGTCAACGTTACATCTCGACTAGCTAAAAATTTAAAAAAATAAAAGTCGCATTTTGTTGAGATCTTTTAAATCAGTATTCTTGCAGCTACAGCTGCTACAATTTTTTGTAGGCTATATTTATCGTCATTTGACTGAGTTTTGAAAGAAAAAGTGTCTTTTATGAAACACCGGGTATATTTTACTTTTTTGTCTGCCTGCTTATATGTGATATATACCAAATCATTTGTTTGCATTAACGGAATCTCGACCGAATCACGGTCTATCGCGACATCGGAACCACACGAAATGATGTTGCTGCTGCTGCTGATGACTGCGTCAGTGTGCGCGGTGCTTGATGATGGAGTACGCAGATGTGCAGCCAGCTTGAGCCAAGTAGGCTAACATATCGATCAGTTAGCGCTAATGTACAGTGTACACTAGGATACATGCCGTCCAAAATGCAAAAATTGAGGCTAAACCCCTTGATATGAAAAAGTTTAAGGGACAAAATGAAATCGTTACCGTCCTGTTGGAAATTGGCTGCTGTCTGTCGGCAGTCCCCTCGAAAAATTGCATCTTCTTGGTGGCTCCGTTTACTTTATTAAACCCACAACGTTGCTGGTCCCAGTAAGAAACGGCTTCCACAAAAATTCAAGCAATAATTCAACACAAACAGCAGTTCCGTAAAAAAATTTAAACAGAATAACTGTCAAGCTCAGACGAATGACGCTTCAGATTAAAACTAGAAATTTAGGGCAAAGCCCAACGTGAGTCCGCCCGGCGCCCTAAGTCCGATTGGGGGAAATTAGGGGTGGGGTAAAATTTCCCCGGCATCAAAGTCACGTGGCCCGAACTCGAATGCATTGGCATACGCCGAACGCGCATTGTCGACTTAGGGTAGGTCAACATTAGCGCTTATAATTTGGTTCGTAGTAGACGGAATTTTACAATTTTTTTTTGATCAACGCCGAAAAGATCCTCTCGTCAACGCCGTTTAGATTATGTCGTTATTTTCATCGACTCAAGAGATATTCGCGGTCAAACTCGAAAGTTGTTGTAAATCGCACCGATTTTTGAACGTTTTTTGCTTTCCCAAATTTTAAGGGGGCAATGCCCTTAAAATTTGTACTTGCGTTAACACCCCAACATAAAGGCACGTCAAGTGCCAAAGTTTCGTCGGGCTACACCCCCTAACTCCGAAGTTATAAGCGCTAATTTATTACATTTTAAGCCAATTTTTGGCCCCTTTTGAAAAAAGTTGTAAGGGGGCCCTCATCCCCGGTGGGGGTGTGCTAGTAAGACTTGGTCATTCTCTAGCGCGTGTAGTAAAAATTTAGGGGCGCAGCACCCCCTAGGGGCCGAAATATGTTCTTCCGAAAAATGCGCTTTAGGTGGGTATGAGTTCACATCGAGATCTCCAAGGTCACTAAACCAAACTTCACCGGACTTGTTTGGCCTAACGCAGGAGGAATCGCGATTTTAAATATCTTCATCCGTTTCGGAGATATTCGCCGCCAAACTTCGAAGTCGTCCGAAATCGGGCTAAATTTTGCATGTTTTTGGCCCCTGAAATTTTTTTGTGGAAGGCCCCCAAAATTTTGGACCGGCATTATAAAATTCGGCCTAGTACTGACAATCGTGCAAAATTTCACGCCAGTCGGCCCACGCATCTCGGAGATCTCGCGTTGACAAAAAAATAAAACATCTGGCTAAAAATTAAGTCCACTCCATAAGCTATCGCTTTCGGGCGGACTAAAAACACACGATAACGCCGCTTTTATTAACTTTCACACTGCATCACTGAAAATGTGAATTTTACATTACTTTCGATCTTAATGCATAGCGTTTAGAAAATTCTAGTCTCTAAAATCTGACGAATCGTTTTAGAGTACCCGGTGCATTTTTTAATTTTTTTTGGATTTAATACTAGCTTCTCAACTTAATCAACGTTTTGAGTAATTTGCGTTTTATGCTTTTTGTCAATGCTGGGTTTTCTATCCACAGTACCGGTTCGATCGAGCTTTGTCTGCCATATTCAAAGATGACGAAGTCCGGTTTCTCTTTGAAAAGTCGTTGATAAATTATCCATTCGACAATCTTGTTTTTAACGCAAAACTTTAATTACAACTTTATAAATTTGTTGCTAAAACATTGTACAGTATATTATTGTTTTCACAATAGTAACGTGTCGAGTGCATGACATCAACATAGCAAGCACCCGTGAAAAGCCTTGTAGTGTACCGGTAAGCCAATCTAAAATCGACACTTTTTCAAAATTCGATTTTGGTATTTGTGGTTCGTACTTTTGGACCACATTACCACAATATAATATTATGTTGCCTGGTAGCTAATAAATGCTGAACATTAATTTGCACTGACGATAATTTTATTGTACTTCAACGCAGTTACTGACGATGTTCTAGAGGCAAGTTTTTATTGGTATACAGCGTTCTTTTAACACAACGCAAAGCGCATAGGGCCTACAGTGTAAACAATAAAACAATCAAGCAAAGCACACTACCCGCTGTATGTGAAACGTGCACTGCAAACTTATCGCTATATCGGCTATCGTATAGACCAAGGCGTTTTGAATAGGCCTACCTATACACTGTGTCCCAAAAAAACATCCCACTTTGTCATTTTTCATATCTTTGCCAAATATTAACCGATTTTCACCACAATTCTTTCACTGGCGCATACAGTAAACAATTAGCAATAAAGTAGTTGTTAAATATCCCACTACACTTTAACTCTGTTGCTACACTACCATGTGAAACATAAATTTTCAAAAATGACAAAAATCACTATAATACATATGCAAAAAATCATCTTCTGAAACAATTTTTTTACTAATTTTCGTACAAAAATTAAATTATGTTTAGTTTTACATACATTTCTGATGGTTGTAAACAAAAGCAGATGATATTTTCGTAAAGAATAATTTTTATTGCACTGATGATCTACTGGTAAAGTAATGTGGCATTTAGCAGTGGAGACAAGGCTCTGATTAAAAACTTGTACCGGTTTGAAAAATACAGTTTTGAAGTATATTGGCAGATGGTTTAAAGATAAACTGCAACAGGGAAAGAGTGAAAATGTTATTAACAGAGATTTGGTAAACATGCAACATCGACCAAAAGCATGAGATCGGCAGACTGAAGCATGCATGCACTGAAAAGAACGTGATCACTGTGGATGAAATGGTAGGCTTGCCACAAAGGCAAGAAACAAATATATCGTTCAATATGTCTAATATCCAAAGAAAAAAAATTAACAAAGTGTAGCATTGTACAGATCATTCACTGCATTTCTGGTCGAAAGTGTATTTTGTTTACCAACACGCTTGCTATCTATTATTGTTAGTTTTTCTTGCATTTATATTTCACAAGGTTGTGCATGGCAAAGTTAATGTATGGCGGGATATTCAGTAATCACTTCATTGCCGATTGCACACAGAATGCATAAATGAAAGAATTTTGAAAATCGGTTAATACTTGGCAAAGATATAAACAATCACAAAGTGGGACTGTTTTGAGGGGGGCACAGTGTATATGTGTCTCAGAAAAAAACGCAACCCCTTGTTTGAATTTGAAATAAACACATATTATATATAGCCCACAATATCGCGTTTTGTTGGTTCGTCCTGTACCTTGTAAAACAAGAGCTACGTTTCTGCCAAAAATTGGCGAAATTGTATGACGTGAACCTAGAGACGTAAACGTAGAGCGGATATACGAGCACAGGCCTTGGCCTCTTTGCCCGCCTTTTTGTACACTCTGTATAACGATTATTATATACACTTTACTTATAAATTTTACTTCGACGTCCGACTCACTTTATTGTGCACAAAAATCATACATCCTGATTATGTCAGAAATAGGAATATATCAAGTCTTATTTCAAATGTGTCTAATGCTGTTACGAAAATAAAACGAGTGGCGTTCAGTTCCGAGACGCAGTGATGAAGCAAGGCGTGACCGAAGGCGTTCAGCGAATGATGACAGAGAATCAGTGTGTTAGTACGCAGGGCGAATCTTCATCTCGGTGAATTTCAGCGAGTAATAGTTACCCTTCCAGGCTCTCCACTCCACGACGGGCTCGTAATGTTGCTGGCCGTGCTCGTAGCGACCGTTCAGGTTGGATCTGTAGCAGTCGGTGTATCTACCGCCCCGATACCACCAGGCACCTTTGCTGTCATAGGCACACGAGCGTACATCATTATCGTTGTCCTGGTCTTTCGTGCTGAACCTTGCTCCATAATATCCCAATGAATCGCCTTAGACAACAAACAGTTCACTAGTTATTTCATGCGTTGATAGCCTACGCTAATAGTAGTAATAAAAACACGCCAGTGTGTATTCTATATCGATCTTAGTTTAAGACGATTATTCTTTACCTGCATGGGTACTTTAAAGAATCAGCAGCATCTTGAATTTTGTGGCTATAAACGTGCAACATACTCAAACCATCGCAGTAACATTGTCAAATAACCTGCACTACTTTTTAATATAAAAACGCGTCATTTACTTAACTTCTGATTGACTTTATCAAAACGCAAAAAACTATTAGTAATGAATCACAACAGAACAATGCCTGCAGTTCCAGTATATCCTCCACGTGATCGAAGTCGAAGTCTGTATTTTTCTGCCTCCGAGCCAACTTCAAAGTTGTCGTACTCTGCATATCTGGTGCTTCCATCCCAGTCGGCGAGGTCAACACGCAGTCGTTGACGTCGTTCGGATGTCAAAAGATGAAGTTTGTCGTTACCTGCAGTGCACACACCAGTAACACACCGTACAAACGCTACTTGATTCGCTTTCACGACAAAGATTTAACACTCAAACAAGAACCCCAACTGTCGTTAAGATAGCCGACCGTACTGTTTGTCAGTGACCTTCAAGATTATCCAAGGTCGATAATTTTCATTTCATCCGAAAGGGCGTATACCACTTCCGAGATAGGGCCAGTTTTCCGTTGCAAAACACACATTTTTCCATCCTCCCTCTATTCCACTTCGAATGCGTGAGGGGATTCCTTTCGAACGAGGGCGTCAAAGATGGGTACCCAACTTTAAAAGACGTTATTTTGCCTCCAGTAATTTTTTAACTGGGGTTCCTGCGAGCATTTGCCAAGGGTTCCGCGGCTCGTCAGTAAAAAAAAATAATCTAACGTGCGAAATTACGTCAGATCAAGCCACAGATTGAAGTACGCACCGAATATGCTTAGTTCCAAATTAGCGCTTCTAGCCGTCTACTTTTGCATACAGTGTTGAATATTTTTCTTCTTATCAACAATGTTGGAATATTTGCATTAAACACCAAACACTAACTTATTAGTGTCAGTGTTAAGAAATCCTGTGTCCATTTATTGAAAGACCTTCATTTTTAAACATTCTGCTTGAAAAATATAAAAGCTTCGCCCATTAGCGCAACTGGTTGGGGGTGCAGACCTCCTGAGCTGTCCATGGGCGTGAAAACGTAAAAGATCCAATGTTAGCGACCGCCTCGTAAAGTGTTTTTGGTTACGGGTGAAATAAAAATGCTAAATAATATTATCTAGTACAGTCAAATTAAACAGGTCTTTAGCCTGCTGCTTTATCGTCAGCTTTTCAGCGTTTTGCCCAGACTCACACAGGTTTTCTGCCTCTCGACTTTGCTGGGGACATCGATTCCCAGACACCCTGAAAATTTCACTTTGCCTACACTATTAAACTCACGGATCATTGCATGCCATGGGGTTCCGGGAGTGATTTTGACACTTATGAAGGGTTCCGCTGCAGCAAAAAGGTTGACAAACACTACTTTATTGGCTCTTCTAGTGTAAAAACGGTTGTAAATAGGTACATACATGCTGATTATCAAAACACGCACTAGCGACGGGTTTTTAAATTTATTAGCTCGATGACTTTGAACGACCTTAAACTCCCAAAAAGGGCTTTTTAGTGAATTTTTCGCAATTTTTGGCTGAAGCGCACATTTTAGGAGTGAATTCACATTTTAGGAGTGAATTGCGACGAAATGGCTGGAAATAGACCAAGGCAACCAGGAAATGAAATTTTTGACATTAAACTCAGATTTTAGCAATTCAAGTTTCGACCCTCTAAGTTTAAGGAGACATGCGCAAATGAGCATCAAAAAGGGGTACCCCCTAAAAGTGGTTATTTTACCGCTATTAGCTCGACTAGCGTAAAAACAGTTGCACAGACATGCTGCTTATCATAATCAACGCTAGTGACGAGCTTTTGAATGGTGTCAACATCGATGATCTTTAATGACCTTGAACCTTGTACAGTAGGGGACTTTAGTGTTTTTTTGCAATTTTCGGCTGTGGTGCACATTTCAAAAGTGAACTGCGCCGAAATGGCTGCAGATAAACCTAGACAACCTGCGTAGGCCTATAAAATTTTTAGCATAGAACGTCCATTTTCAACAGTTTAAATTTCGACCTTTTAAATTCAAGGATTCTTAAATACGGAGGCCTCAAATTTAGATACTTCTTTAAAGTGAATTATTATTTTATTGCATGCTGTACACGATTGCTCAGATGGCAAAAAAACGTAAAGTCCTTCCCGAGCTTTACGGCCCCTGTTTACGTAGCAGCGGTGAAGCCGGTACCAAATTATACTGCCTGGTGACAGAGGCACATGTGTGTGAACAACTTGCCTAAGGTCGTTACCCGGCAGTGTCCTCATGCGGAGTCGAACCTGCGCCTCTGAGTTACCTCAGGATTACAAGTCCAACACGTTACCGTTAGACTACCGAGCCACACAAATGGCCCAAGTGGCAGGACGGCTGCTATCGCGCGTCACGTGAGCTTTGCTCAAATTACTTGTAAATAAAATTACCAAAAAATTCCCAACAGCAACAGGGTCTAAATCACATGCATTTGTTGCAGCACGGTAGTCAACGTGCTGTCAACTACAGCCCTATAACCTCGTAACTATTTTCATCAAACGATCTGTGTTATTTTTATGTGATTTAGTCACCGTTAGACATCAATTGGTCAAATCTAATTTGTTTATATTTAATTACTGACCAAAATCGAATAGAGTAGATACATGTAATTTGATACTTATTGCGCTAACCGAGCCAAAATTCGCCCGTAAGATCTCCGAACCCATTCTGGTACTCGGTCCACGAACGGTAGAAGTCTTCACTGCCATCTTGTCGACGCTGAAACACCTGAATATCACAGCGTATCAGTATGCAAGATTTCAGTTGTATACAAAAATACGTTCCGTGGAACGATGTATTTATCTGTCCCATTGCCGCGTTTCAGCGTTTGACGTTCATACGGGCCTACATAATGGTGCACGCAAGTCGGTAAGACCAGTGTAATTGGTTGAGCGTAGATGTTCACAATGTGGTGTCAGCAAACTGCAAGTGTAAGGACACGTTTAACAACGTAAATGTTTAACAAGTAATTTGAGCAAAACTCATGAAAAGCGCGACAGCCTTTTAGCAGTTCCTGTTTGCAGATTGTCTTGGTCTAATTTTCAGCCATTTCGTAAACCCCTATTTTGAAGGGTTCAAGGTCATTCAAGGTCATCGATGTCAATACCGCTAAAAAGCTCGTCACCAGTGCTAGTCATGATATGCAGCATGTCTATGCCTATCTGCAACTGTTTTCACGCTAGAGACGCGCCAATATCTTCTTAGAGAGGTGCCCCTGTTTGACGCTCGCCTGAGGCCTCCTTGAACCTACGGGATCGGCACGTGAACTGCTAAAATTTGACAAAACATGTGTTTCGCGGGGAATTATTGTGATTGTGAAAACTTGTTTGCCTCATATATTTCTGTCACATGCACAGGGTCAGTCAAAAAAACTAGACCTGTTTGAGCGTTGACAACTCAGCGATGGTTACCCATAGAAAGGCGCGATATATGTCAAATGTTTCAGAATGCTGTAAAAAATAAACGACGAATTTGCATAGTAAAGCATTTGAATATTTTGAGCCTAATTTGCATAAATATTCGTCACCTTCAAAATTCTGCCAAATTTGACTGTAACACATAGATTTAACATAGAAATTTGAGCTTCTATAACTTTCAAAATTGTGTACAAAAGAAGTCTACAGCTTGCATGTCTCAGCATTTAAATATTCTTTGCCTGATTTACACAAATCTCCCCCACTCCTAAAATCATGCTAAATTGGCAGTAACACATGAATTTCAGTTGATTTTCATTTAGCATACAGTGAAATATCAACAATCATCAACATATACGTTGAGTTTACATAAAATTCGACATAGGCAGTTGTCCAGCTTTTGCATTCATGACCGTCATCAGTCCTTTTAGGCAGCCGATCGATCGCTGGAATCAATGTGTTCAGGATTAGCTGAGCCCAGCATTTGATTAGCACGCGTTTTAGCTGGACAGTTACTAAAATTTTGTGACCATGCTCTGTTGCAATGCCACCACATTGAATAATTCACAGAATTTAAATCTGGACTCTTTGGTAGTGAGTTTGTGAGTTCAGTGAACTCGGGCACATGGGAATGCAAGCAAATGCCTAATTTCAGGGGTAATAAAGATTTACGCAATTTAGGCAAAGAATATTTAAATGCTTCACTATGAAAATTTGTCTTTTATTCTTTACAGCATTCTGAAACTTTTGACGCATCACATGTATTTCTACCACTAACCAACGCTGAGTTATCAACGCTCAAACAGGTCCAGTTTTTTTGGCCCACCCTGTATGTTGACATATATGTTGACACATATGTGACGATACACATATATCTGTCGATACAATTTTTTACATAACTAATGTGAAATGCATGTGAACCTATAGGTGACATATATAATCCATACATGTGGAAACACATGTCACATATATGATCAACATATAATTCATATATGGTTTATATATGTGTCATATATGTTGTCACATATATGGCACATATATGACACATAGGTGAAATACTGGGACTGTGCCATATAAAACCGTAACTTAAAGTCCAAATTGCATGAAAAAAATATTGGCTAAATATGTGTGAAAATGTAATACTAATTAATAATACGCTGATCCAATGAAATGAAAACATCGCTTTGAAGTAATTTTCAGAGAAATATGTTGTGCCAGCCGAACGCACCCGAACGTGCCACAGTACTGATGACGTCACTCACAGGACGCTTTGTTGCCAAGCTGACATTCGCATTGAAAACATAGTAAATCCACTGGTTTTACTCAGAATAATGTCAGAATTGTAGTACAAATAATGACGCATAGGTGACATCAGAAATTACGTCAATGATTATCTGTTTACCACTACAAGGTGGGCCAAAAAACCGGACCTGTTTAAGCGTTGATAACTCAACGACGGTTAATGATAGAAAGACGTGTTATACGTCAAAAGTTTCAGAATGCTGTAAGGAATAAACGACACATTTGCATAGTGAAGCATTTAATTATTCTTTGCCTAATTTGCGTAAATATTCGTCACTCCCGAAATTCTGCCAAATTTGAATGTAACACATGGATTCAACATGAATATTTGAGCTTTTATAACTTAGAGATTTTTATTGATGGAAAGGCGCGTAATATGCCAAAAGTTTCGAAATTGTGTACCAAAGAAGTATACAATTTGCATATCTCAGCATTTAAATATTCTTTGCCTGATTAACACAAATCTGCCCGACCCCTAAAATCATGATAAATTGGCAGTAACACATAAATTTAAGTTGATTTTCATTCAGCATACAGTGAAATATCAACAATCATTAACACATACGTTGAGTTTAGACGAAATTCGACATAGGCAGTTGCTTAGCTTTTGCATTCATAACCGTCATCAGTCCTTTTAGGCAGTTGATCGATCGCTAGATTCAATGTGTTCAGAATCAGCTGAGCCCAGCATTCGATTAGCACACGTTCTAGCTGGTCAGTTTTTGAAATTTTGTGACCATGCCATCTGCTGAAATGCCTCCACACTGAATAATTCACAGAATTTAAATCTGGACTCTTTGGTAGTGAGTTTTTGAGTTCAATGAACTCGGGCACATGGGAGTGCAAGCAAATGCCTAATTTCAGGGATAATAAAGATTTATGCAAATTAAGCAAAAATATTTAAATGAATTTCTATGCAAGTTCGGCCCTTTTTGTCTACAACATTTTAAAAATGTTGACATATAACACGCCTTTCTACGAATAACCATCGCTGAGTTATCATCGCTTAAACAGGTCCGGATTTTGCCAACCCTGTAGAGATGTGCGGTAAGTAAAATTAACGATGTGCTCGATTATTAAGGTTTTTTAGTGTGCTAACTATTGATAAAAATTTGGCCTTTTTGAGGCTATTTGGTCGTAAATTAAGCTGCATTTGACCTTAAGGCAATAAAGCTAGTTAGTAACTCTCCTGTACGTGACGTCACATTTCCGAAAATGGCCGAAGCCGTGAAAACAGAAAAAGTGAGTACTTTAAAACTTAGTATCAGGGTATTAATACGTATTAGCAAGCAGAAGATTAAGGAATATTGACACACTGGCATCCGATTTAGCCAATTAGCACTTTATAACAGTTACGAAAATCGATGCGACTTGGTCTTTAATTATTTGTCACCGATCTTCACCAAATTTGTAACACGGCTCGTTCATGACGCATTGGAAAATTTTAAAGAAACCAGTGGGAAGTACGCGGGTAGCATGGTTTGTCTGACTATAGGCCTAGTCAGTAACATTCGTACACCCTGCTTCGCCGCTCGGCAGATTTTGGCAGGTCTAATGACACATTATGTCAAAAGATGGGGAAGCAAAAATTTGGAAAATCAAACTCCCAGCTAAAACGTGTAATTGCAATTTGCAGCAAAACCGTCAATCTCATGTTGCCACTTGGCAAATACGAACGAAGCGTTTGTGACTTCGCCTATTGCCAAACTACTTTGGTCCTTGTCGTAATAATACATAGGATACACACCGTCCATCCTCCTCCGTCAGTGGTCATGTTACAGTAGACTTCTATAGGAAGGCTTCTGTTGTCAATGTAGACAGTGTAAACACCGTCTGAACGCGTACCGGGAGCTCCGGAGTTGTAGATATCGAAACAGTCGCGCGGTCTGTCTGGAATCGCAGTCGAAACAGTGTGCATTAATAGCCTATCACATACTACCTCCCAGAAACAGGGCATCAGCTTCCTGTTTTTCGTTTCATTATAATGCCGCTCTGAGAAATTGGGCCGTTTTAGCTCAGCATCAGTGGCTTCATGGAACGAAAAGAAATAAGGCAATACTGTGTACCTCTAAATTTTGGACTACATATAAACTGTTGAAAAATTTTTGTCGAAAGTTTTCGTCCAAAAAATGCAAAATTTGGAAAACCTAATTGTGAAAAAAATTAAAACAAATTCAAAAATTTTGAGCACCCACAATCTTCTCTGATGGTGATGCAGCTGTCTGTTGAAAAAAATGCAACTTCCTACTCCGCTTACTGTTGTTAACCAACGACGACGCTAGTCAACATAGCGTGCTGACGCTCTGTAAAAATGTTATGTGTTTTTAGTTAAACTGGCTTGAAAACTGACGGCTGTGAAAAAAACTGGGCCTAATTGAAACATGCAAAATAGTTACCAAAACGAGAACACTGATCCTACTAGGTCTACCCAATTCGCAGAAACTGGACATGACTTTAAAGAGCACAAACTAAAACTGTCTCTGAGGAAATGCAAGTCGTATTCGTCAAACGTTATCAGACCAAAAGTTGTGACGGACAGGAATCGACTTCCTCATCACCTCATAAAAGCACCGTCTACCAACGCCCTCAAAACCAGACTTGGCACATTTTCGAAACAGGATATGAGCATCTAAAGCAACCGCCTCTCTGCTCATCAACATACAAATACAAGTACAAGTAGTAGTGGTTGAAATAATCATTCCTCTCGACAGCATCGCCTAAAGTTTTTGCCTAACACGACACCATGCGTTAGGTCAATAACTGTTTCTGACGAACCAACCTTCATCGTTAGAACTGACAAATGTCCAGCTGAGTTCAAAGCGGCCTGTGTTGTTGGTGTGGTCGGTGCGGAAGACAACGACCAGCCAAGGACTGGTTGATCGGATCGTCGA
>Ga0209367_1001485_pt1 | contig 28928 bp, 20 predicted proteins | sample WorMetLIZISLAND2_FD_187412 | JGI IMG/M metagenome (GOLD analysis project Ga0209367, IMG submission 187412) | Marine gutless worms symbiont microbial communities from Max Planck institute for Marine Microbiology, Germany - Olavius geniculatus... ...
GACGGTCTGGAACTCACTGCCAGATGAACTCAGAGATCCAGCGTGTGACATTGACAGTTTCAAACAGTTCTTTAAAACAATCCTGTTCAGTCAGTACTAGTGTGACAAGCGCATTAGAGGTTAATTTGAACAATATGCGCTATATAAATTTACATTTTACTTACTTACTTACTTACTTAATTGCGATGGCTAAGACGCGCTGAAAGCAGTAGCTGCTTTCGCGCGTAAAAAGCCTGTCACCAGTGCTTGTTATGATAAGCAGCACGTCTGTACCTATCTGCAACCGTTTTCACACTAAACGAGCCAATAACGGCAAAATATCGTCTTTTTAGGTGGGTACTTCCCTTTGACTCCCTCGTTCGAGGGGAACCCTCGCACCCAAAGGCACGAAATTTTGTCACGAAAAACTATAGAGACTTTGTGGCAGTCCATGGTGAAGATTTCGTGATCCTAGCTTGCACCGTTTTGATACAGCTCACGAGTGCGACAGACGGACAGACAGACAGACGGACAAACGCCCAGGCCATAGCTAAGACGCGCTAAGCATTCTGCTATCGCGCGTAAAAATCGCGCAAGGTACGTTAAGTAGCCTACATATAGTCAGGCCCGTCGAGAGCCACAGCGGGGCCCGGGGAAACATTCTCGCGGGGCTCCCAAACATTCTGCGCCCGGAGAAATTTGAAAAAAAATTTTTTCTGAAAACAGTGCATTTTGGTGTACTTTATATTTCTGAGCGACGTCGGGGCCCCCAAACGTCGCGGGGCCCGGGGTAGCTTACCTTCCCTACCCCACCCTCTTGACGGGCTTGCATATAGTAAGCCAATAAAAAGTAAGTCTCCGAATTTTAGTCATAATCGTATTTCTATTTCCTATTAAGTAAATCGTATAATAGGCCTATAGCAAGCTTCACTATGAGTATTTACTCTCAGTATTCTAAAATACTGACTGCAGCGCATATTCAGGACGGGTTTAGGATGTGATGTCACTGATGTGATCCTTTAACTAATGGCGTTTTTCAAGTTTAGCACTGATTTGGCTAATAAAAGAATTTCGAAAATCTAATTAATATTCGATAAACTTAGAGGATTGTATAAAAGAAAGTTGGGGCCAACATTTTATAAACCTCCAGGTTCTGTGATTGGCGAATGTCTCGCAGTTAAGGTGTGGTTAGGTGTTAATTAAGCGTTATTATAAATTTGTATCACAGAATGTGCCATAGAAAAACAAAAAGCTCAGCTATCGCTAGGAAACGCTGACCGTACCGCCTATGTCCGAAGCCCAGCGTTCGACTTCCAGTCACGGAGAGAAAGCGATTTGTCAGAGGTGACACAGTTCCATATGCACGCTATGTTAGCGGAACGCTATCTCAAAAGCTACAGTAAACGCTGGTATAACAGACACCGCACGTGGTCATTTTGCCAGGTGATATAAATAGCTACACAGCAAATAAACAAAGAGAATATCGTACGCGAGTTTTGCAAGTATTTCTCACAATAAAAACGTCTTTATTGGGAAGACACGGTACAGCCTATACAGTTACTGTTGCAGTACTGACCTTCAAGGTCATTCAAGGTGAATGATTTTCATGTCATTGAAAGCCAATATGAGACTTGCTATCAATGATCAGTAGTAACCTAGGCCCAACCTAGGTTCAACCTCCAATTTGGAAATGTTTCCCTTGGTATAAATGGTTGAAATTTTGCACGTTCGCGTTTAACACCCATGGTTAATTATTGATCGTGTAAAAAGTTTCCCCCTGCGCCCTACCCGTTAGCGGCAAAACATCCGTTACAGACAGACGGACGACAACCATGCCAATAGCTCGACCGCTACTAAAGTACGGTCGGCTAAAAATGTGAAAATCTGACATGTGGCGAAGATATGCACAAAAGTTTGAAGCTATTTGGCCCACCATGTAGAATATATTGAGCTTTTCATGGGGCGGTTTTGACGATGTTTGCGCTACCTGGAATTTTAAACAATCAAACAAGAAATTTATGCATGATCGTCTAGGCCTATACGTCGTGTATAGTTTTGATTCTGTTCTGACGTCAGTGAGGCGCATGAATTAATAAATTATGAGTTAAGATGGACATAACCGATTTATTGATTTGGCTAACGGTGTTTGTTTTGGCGTCGAACGGCTATGATCTCCGGCACGAAGTATGAATTATTCTAGTCGCACTCGCGTAAAATTACCGATGATGACGCAGTCATTTAATGACCTTCTATTAACCTCCGCACCAAGCTAGTCTTCACAGTGCAACGTATCGTCATGTCTGATCTGAAAAACTGAAGCCCTAGAGGGTCTAGAGTTAAAGATAAAAGCAGATTCACATGTCTTAAAATTTTTTTTTTAATTCTAAGTTTAACAGAAACGCGTGCTTGTGGCCGTTTACAAAATGAAGCCAAAAACTAGACTGCCTGGGCTACAGTTTTGTTGCTGACTTATAGGTTTTTCGCTTTCACATACACTTGTGTCCGAAAGCCACGCAAACAAATCGAGACAACAGAAAACAGATTTTAGCACTAAAATTCCTCTCAAGGTCATTCAAGATCAAGCCTTTTAGGGTCAGTGGATAGCTGATAAACTACTTCACGTTGCCGTATAGTAATGTTGATCTTATAGCCGTATAAAAGTTGAAAAAGTAAGCTTATAGATTTATGTGCCTAAAAATGACTAAAAAGTGCTTACTGCTGTTTAAGGCCCCTTGTCCCGAAACCCCCACAAACATTCGCATGAACCTTATACTGTCTGAAAGCGGAGTCAGTGGGCTATATTTATGATGCTGACCGTCTTTCAAGTTTTCGTGCTGAGCTCCGAAAGACATTGGCATAGAGTGCGTAATAAACTTTCACGGTCATCCAATATCAATGATTTTCATGTCATCTGAATAAGCGAATACCACAGACTCAGATCTTCCTCTCTTTCCGCCCACCTGATTTCCATTCTAATCTAACTCACCTTCATGATGTCTTGCAACATATCTCTTTCTGGATGACTGCTAACCTACTAACTCTCGACTCCTCCAAGACTGAATTTCTTCTCATCGGGCTTAAACAACAACTTGCAAAAATAAATAACTCTTCTCTCAACACTACTCACTTTGCTCGTAACCTTGGCTTCATATTTGACGAACACCTCATTTTCTCGAATCAAATCTCTGCACTGTCTAAATCTTGCTATTCTCAGATTTGTCAGCTTCGTTGCATCCGTTCTTTTCTTGATTCCAAAACATCCAGCCTCATTGCAACTTCCATCGTTCACTCCAAACTTGACTACTGTAACTCTCTACACTATAATCTTCCTAAGTCTCAATTAAGTTGTCTTCAACACATCCAAAACTCCCTTGCTCGTGCTGTCGTCAGAGCTCCTAAATTTAGTCATACCACTCTTATTCTTAAATCGCTTCACTGGCTCAAAATAAATGAACGTATTGAATATATAAAATTTTCTATCTTACCTTAAAACTTCACTATACCGCTCAACCTCCTTACGTGTATAACTTAATCTCTCTCCAGCCACCACGTAACACTCGATCCTCGTCTGTCGTCACTCTTGCTCGTCCACCTACTCATTTCTTCTTAAAAATTACCAGTCGTTCTTTTTGCTATGCATTTATCATTATTACAGTTTGTCTGTCAGTTTTTGAGTGCAAATTCTCTATTGTATTGTATGTATTGTAACCTTGGCCTTATCACTCACTTACCGTTTCTGAGATACAGCAACTTATCGGTTAAAAAACGCCCATTTTTCTACCGTTCTCTGTTTAACACCAAATTTGGACTAGATCGCTAAAATTTTGCACTCTAAGAGCTGCGACATTGCGCTAATTAGTCGTGTAATAAAGTTTTAGGTAGCTTAACATAATGTGATCACAATACATCAACGCTTCACCAGACAGCCATCATACAACGGCAATGCCGTCCCATGCAAGCATGCACGGGGCGGTAATAACTGAGTAGGATCAGTGTTTTCTTTCTTGGTACCTATTTTGTATGTTTCATTTAGACGTACACGCTAACGCACACAGTCTCTGAGTTTTGACGTGCTGCAGCCACGCTGTAGGCGTCTGTGGCACGGATTGTCGTGTGTCAATCCGTCTGTCTGTATGTAACAGATGTATATGACCTTGACGGTCAGTACTGCAACAGGAACTGCATAGGCTGTAGCGCGTCTTTCCTGGCGACAGCTGGGCTTCTTGTTGTAGCTTTCCGTTGTAAGCCTACTTGTTCGAGACACTTTTTTCAGATACGGCGACCAATCATGGACACAGTATTTAAGACGAGGTCGTATATAAGCTTTGTACAAGAAGTTGCATTTTTCTATGCCAATGCTTTTGACTTGTCTTTTCTCATGGTGTTCTGTATGGTGTTTATGTTTGCATGCCATCTGTATTCGATTCATGCAGAGACCATTTTGGTTGCAATTATCTAAATCTATCAAGTACCAGTAATGTTTTGTAGGCCTACATACTGCATGAGGCCGCTGATCACCACGATCGAAGTGTTCAGGTGCTCATATCTCACAGGCGCCGTCTGGCCTATATTATTAGCAATTACACAAGGTCGTATTTTATATATAGGTCGCTGGCACTGGACTAATACACAAGAAGGTTCGTCCAGAAATGGCAGACGCGCTGGCAGCGCATTGGCTTGCTGGCATCAGAGCTGGTCGCGTATAGCGCTGATATTAATTAAGCTACGGGCAGATAGGTAATGTCTATATTATGCTAGCGTCATTGCGACCGAGCGAGCGTCATAGGCGGTTGTTATAGCGAAGCAGAAACAACATCGTCTGAAGTCGTCAGTTGCAGCGATAGACCTACAGAACGACTTCGTCGTGGAACTTGCACCGCTGCGATAACCGAAGGTGAGTCTGTTTTGTCATTACGTGTGAAATTTTATTGCCAAAAGCGCGTAATTACTGCATTGTGATCGTCTACCTCTCAACGCGTCTGCTAACTTTGTCGGAAAAGCTTCTGTGACAAAAACGCTGCATGACTGCATCTCTCTTACCATAACCTCTGTAACCGGTATATTTTTAAAACTTTTTTTACAATTCAATTTTGCTTCGTTTCTTCCATTTGAGTTTCGTTTAAACAATTCTAATTCTTAAAGCTTACGTAATAAATTTAACTGACAATTGAATATTCCTGACACAACTTGCCATCAAATGACCGTTCATTTTTTTTTACCTCACCTGACGTCTGCTTTTGTACAACCTTGCGAAAGCAGACCAAGCGAAATACGTGATGAAAATTAATGAAGAAACGTCAATAAATTCCCTCTCTATGGATCTGTATCACCCAACAGTTAGTCGATTACAAGGTTTGTCAGTCGTGCAGCAGCGTGTCTACGAGATGACGTTCAAGAATGTTGATGAATTCAAGAAGCGACTGGTGAAGTCTGCATTAGAGTCTAGTCTAGAGCAGAACATTATCGGCACTGCTGTTAACGGTGTATCCATACCTGCGTTCGCCGACATTTTGAACAGTTTTACTGTAGGCAGTTAAAAAATGGACAGTTGGATGAAATATTATCTAAAATGGTAAAACTGAGCAAAAGATGTTTGGTGCGTTATTTTGATTAAGTAATAATACCGCATTAAATAAAAAATATTATTTTAGTTCTGATATCCCCAGGTTGTGCAGGATCAGACGTTGGGTGATGTGAGAAATCAAATAGTCTTTTGGTGGCTAATTGTTTCAAAAATATTTGCGTCCAAAAATTATTAAAATTTATTAATCCTTTTCAAGTTATAGTCTGAAATGTTGGGGATGTTTTTTAAGACACGGGATAGTAGCAAGTTGTCGGTAAATTTGCTGTGATATGTAGGTCTAGAGCAGGACAGATGGTGACCCTGCTGGATGTTCCTAATGGAGCCAGAAAGTCTCGCCATTCGTTGGACGCCAGCAGCAGCGCTTCGCCCATTAGACGTCGACCGCCCGAACTCCTGGATGTGCCGCACAGACGCATGTCTGACAACGACATGTACGACGCCGAGCGCCACTACTATGTGGCGACCTCACCGAATCGTGTCAAACTTTTGCCGGTACCCACCTCACCGGCACAGCAGCACGAACCCCGCTCACCATGCAGAGCTGTCGAAAAACGACCGAAGCGACTGGTCGCAGGCAGCTTATCACCTCGTCCTACTGCGGACCGACCGACCTTCTCAACCCAACCCAGTCCAAGTCCGAACCACAACAGCTGCTTCACTTTCCCAACCAAGCAAAGATCAAACCACCGAACAAAAATAAACGTAGAAAATTACGATGACGACGACGAGCGGCCACGTTCCTGTGACGCTGTGATTCCCGAGACTACCAAGTCGATACTTGCGGTCGACCGCTACCATGACTGCAGCACGGAGAACGTTCGCAAGTTCGTCAGCGGCATGGAACACCGTTGCTCCGGCGGACCTGTAGTCGGCGGTCGTGCCGGCTGTTCAACGGAAGTTCTACTTGATCTGATTGACGAGGACGTTGCCGAGGCAGCTGGACGTAAGAACGTCAGATTTGCACCGGTCGTGCGTGTCTGCGACCACACGTCGACGATCAGTTACTGTCATCTGCGTCATCAGTCAGCTTCCAGCGCTCCTGCCGTGCTGAGTGGTAGGTCTTGCTCACTGCCGTCACTGTCGTCTGCCGGTTGTGTCGGCAGCGGGTCGCAGGCAGCGACCAGCGGTCGAGCGGACAAGTTGGACTTACCGGCCGTGGTTGACCGCTACCTGATCCGCTGCGAGCGAGAGCACCAGTACGTACGCGATGCAGATGATGTACACCGATTTCCACCGCTCAGGCATCGTAGAACTTGACACGCTGCACTAACCCAGCTAACCAATGTGCACTTTAGCACTGTAAGAGACTCGTTAGGTCCCTATGTCTTACTTTTTGTGCGAGTGACGCAAAAGACGCAACTGACGATACAGCCAAAACTCGAGGATGGAAGCAGCGTATATTTTCTTGCGTTGCGTTAAATGGAACCATCGCTCTCCCCTTTACTTTTTATTGTCTATGTGAATGATATTATTTGCAAGCTAGAGGTCTCTGATGGACGTCGCATTGCAGGGAAATATGTTGGAATATTGATGTATGCTGATGATCTACTGTTGATTTCTGCCTCAAATTCGGATTTGAGAAAAATGATTAAAATATGTGATAATGTGAAGGTGAAATGCCCTGGTTAGATATGTGTTTTAATGTTAATAAGTTATGTCTGCTTAGACGTGGTCCTACGGTAGATACACGAAGCCATGTGTAGCTATTGTATTAAATGTTAATTTACTTCGTGAATGGTCTACAGTCGAATACTCAAGTGTTACTTTGAGAGTGGCCTGAAACTTGCAGCCAAAAGAATGAAGTTTTTTTAGACTGTTTAATGTATATGCCTGTGTTTGGTCTACTGCCTCTCCAATGTTATTGCGTCATTTACTTCATACTTATTGTTTGCCGATTTTATTATATGGTCTTGAAGCCGTTACCATCTCTATCGCTAATCGCTAAACCCTGTATGTTACCTGGAAAACTGCCTTGTATAAAATCTTTAAATTGAATGATGAGGTTAGTGTGACATATGCGCAATATTGTCTTGGTATTTTGCCTATATCCTATGTATTCCATTTACGTAGATCGTGTCCTCTATTTAAACAAAGTACTCATATTACTTTTGTCCACAATACTTTTTATGATGTGTTTGGTTTTTATGAGTTTAACAAATTATGTTCAGCTTATTCTGTATACAAACATTCTCATGGTCATTTTAAAGCTTGTGTTTGGCACGCTTTTTACAGGGTGGGCCAAAAAAGTAAGCACTTTGTCCATATCTTTGCTAAATATTGATCAATTTTCACATTTTTTTACCAGTGGACTCTTAAGAAATTTGCTACTCAGTGGCACATACTGCACTTATTATGTCACTACACTACCTCGTAAAATATAAATATCCAAAAACATACAATATCTACAGATGGACAGAAAATCTAATGGCATTTTTTTGTATTTAACTTAAATGTTAAAATATGAGTTATAATAAGTGTCAAAAACATTGGAAAACATATCAAACATTTTTTAAACAATTGGAACGATTTTACTGTGCAATAATTTACAATGTACACTAATGCTGGTTGATGGCTGCAATCTTGCTCAGTTAACTGCATGAGCATACAGAAGAATTTTTTTTAATTGTGCGGCCTCACAAGCTGTGCACTATTATTGGAAAGATGAAAACTTACTCTGTAGCTACACTTAAGTTTTATTGACACTTATTATAACTTATATTTAACATTTTACTTAAATAATTTAAAAAATTTACCACTCGATTTTGTTACCATTTGTGAAGATATTGTACTTTTTTAAATATTTATATTTTACAACGTAGTGTAGCGACACAATAGGCGCGGTGTGCATGCCACGGAGTAGTAAATTTCTTTCGAAGTCGACTGGTGAAAAAAATGGTCAAAATTGGTCAATATTTAGTGAAAATGTGGGAAAAGTACCATAGCTTACTTTTTTTGGCCCACCCTGTATGTTTACATAACTTAAGTTTATTGATTGTATTATTCTCTGTGTCTGTTTCTGTCCCGTTCTACACTGTCTTGTGTGAATAAAGATTATCATAATGTCAAGCTGCTGACCACATTCCATAGGTTGCTCAAGGAAATAGCTGGTCTATTTCATTCTTTTTTGTATTATATTCTATGTCATTTTTATAAGCTGCGTATAGATTTTTTTGGCAGTCGAACGTTGCGCCCGACTGTGATCTTGTTGCATCTTTTTTCCTATCGATGGTTTTGTTTTCTGATACATTTGTTTGTTATTTCTAGTCTTTGATTAACCTAATTTCAAGTAACTGCTGCTAGTCTTCTGGTGTGGACTCGCGTCGGATTTCGGCGTAAGCTAAACGGCTGACAATATATATCTTTATTTCGTCATACAGACAGCAGCAACACAATATACAGATAAAAAAATAAAAGAAATGCCAGTGTAAAAGTACTTTATTAAATCTTATGTTTAGTATTAGTACAATGTCCAAACAATGAGTTAGCGACATTTTAACAGTTGTTCCACATATTTGTAGTTTCGTGTTAACTGCTAAGCAGAGCTTTAGCATGTCTTAATTCGAATAACACTTTGTAATTCAGCATTCGGCAAGATGCTCAGCAAATTAGCGGATGACTAAAGTACTAGTAGTCTAGTAGTTTCATATATTTTAGTCCACATCAGTAACATCGCGTATAGAATTATGATGTACAAAATACGTAGTATTTGAAACGTTGCTGTACCAGAATGTGGCCATTTTGTACATTTTTGTGAATAGTTTTGCAATATTTCGTTTGTATTGCTTGTTATCCAGCAACATCTTCTTATGACAAATTTAAGATTAACAACATGCCGTGCGACCAAATGACAGTCATTGTGCGCGTAGGCCTAATAATCATTATTAATCAAGTTAATTGCCTTATTCGTGTTGGCAAAGTTTTTATTGTATTGTGTTAGCGCAACTCTGTATCGTTTGTCGGTAAAAAGCTAAATTGCTAATAGTGCTGATGACAACGTTTATGGTGCATCGTGAGTGTTAAACTTAGCCCGGTTAATTTCATGATTGTAGAACAGCGCCAAACGGCTGCCGACAATTGGACCACGCACGCATGCCAACCGACGTTGCTTGTAGTTTAGTGGTCAACCACGGCGGGTAGGAGGCTGAGTCGACGTGGACACTGCAGTACGGGTGTGCGTGTGCCCAAGAGACGTTGTATCACGATTTAGACCGCTCTCAGCTCGCACTGATACAATATTCGCAACTTTCGGCTGCAGTTACAGTCATGCATCAGTAAGCAAACGATGTGGTCTGTGTCATCCGAGCGTGTTTGAAGTACTATACCGCACTGTCTTGAGTGGCATAAGCTTGTACTGCGTACTCGCTTACCAACTCCAACCCCACTGCTAGTACAAAGTTACAAACACGACACCTCACGATAGGATTCGATGATATAGGACCTCGTACACACAGCATAGTGACAGCCAGACGTGGTCAGTGCACTGCCAGGCCATTGTAATTTATGTGATTTATGTAATTTAGTAATTTGTAAAAAGTTTACATACAACGACGTGTACATTTGTTTTTTAAGTGCATTCTGTGCGAATAAAACGATTTTGTGCATATATGGGCTTTATATTCGTGACTTGATGCATCTACACCATGTCCAGAAAAAACATCCCGAACATTATCGATTGTCACTCAAATTTCAATAAATTTCATATCTTCGGACCCGTGTCCCCTAACAGCCAGTGAATTATACAGTTTGACTGTCATGCAGCGGCGTGTTTACCAGATGACTTTTAGAAATAATGATGAATTCAAAAAGTGATTGGTGAAGTCTGGATTGTTCTGGAGCAGAGCATCATTGACATTGCTGTCAACGAAAAGAGAAACCATCTCTGTGCCCGTGGTCGCGTAATGGGCTGACACTTTGAACATTTTTTACTGCAGGTAGTTAAAAACAGACAATTAAATGAACTATCAGGCCAAGTGACAGAAATGTGAAAAAAAATGTGTTTTGTGTCTTATTTTGATTAAGTAATAATGCTCCTTTAGACAAAAAATACAATATTTTGTTAGTTCTATTTTACTCAGGTAGTGCAGAAACAGACTTTGAACAATCATTTGATGGCCAGTTGTATCGAAAATATCTTTGTCAAAAATTACTAAAATCTGATAATATTCTTCTTTAAGCTACAATCAAAAATGTCCAGGATGTTTTTTTCGGACACGGTGTAGAAGTAGGCCCTAATAATAGTTGAACTTGCCAGGTTCAAAAATGCCACGAACTACACTGCAGTCAAATAATACTTGATCATTTGTTATTGTTACGACTGTAGAACACTTAGATTCGTCACGAAAATATGACAGTGAAATAATAAATAACGCAGCGTAACACACATAAATACATCTAGCGTATACTGACTGTACACGCACACAAATTCGGCACATTTGTAACAGCTCAAGTTGTAACAAGACATGAAAGAGAATGCATGTATGCACAATGCATTTACACGTAAAATATGCACCGAAACAGCAACGTGAAATTCAAGTTCTGTACTTATTCAGTGCTTTTAGGCTACTTGTCGGGCACCTGGACTTAACGGCCCACTGCAGTAATTGCGAAAGTGCTTCCTTGCGGGAACATGACTAACTCTTAACATAGGACGGTCAAACAACAATCGAAAGTAGTAGTAGCCTACTCAAGAACAGTATCTTGATATTCGGAAATGATTGCTTATCCGACATTACAGTGAACACTGTCTCTAACGCCGAGTCCCAAAAAGTTGTAGGCCTACTGCTTTGTTCATCACAAATATAGTTGCATTTTTTCTATAAGAAATATAGATCTGTAAATAAACAGATACTGCTGGCAGTGTTCTCGTCGGTAATGTCGACGTCATTAATAATGATATATTACTCAACTAAACTCAACTCTATTCGCATTTGTATTACATTCTGTCTCACTCGTTCGCATCAGTTTCTGAGAGTAGTGTGGCACCCTGCAGCATTTGGAACAGCTGGGTTTGCGTGTATGTAAAAAGATACCACGGTCAGAGCATGATGTACACCGTATTTTGAACAAGCAGTATCGCGGGTGGAACTCGGCGGACATTGCACAATGCGACATGACACATCACTGAAGTGCGGCTGAAATGTGAAATCGATGGAAATATGAAAGTATATACTAAAGATAGTTAATATTTGCTCTGTGGTGACGTGGTCGTCTTGATGGTCAGCTTGTCTGAGGTGCCGCTAGACTTCTGCCTGACAGCAGCCGGCGAATGGCGGCGACTCTCTGCGCTACCAGACGTCCGTAGAACTTGCGATACCACTCTGCACCGTGACCTCTGCCCACACAGAATCGACACCAACAAATCATGCTGTTTTACGCTTAACTTAAGCACAAACAAGAAATGTGTTTAATAGCGACCAATCTAAAAAGTACTCGCGCATTATCTACTGATGGTGAAAACACCAAACTACAACCAAGCATAAGCGGATTGGACGACTAATTTTTCGAGATGCAAAATCGTTCGGTGGGTCGGTCGTCAATACACTAATGCCATAGTGCTCCTGTTTACGTACGTCAAGAACGTAGGTTGTATACAACTAAACCATCTCGGTATAATATAACCACCCACCCAGGTAACTCACTGAACTCAGTCGTTCATCCACTTGTGGTACGTTAAATTGGTTAATTGCGTACCGGGCCTGCCTGCCTGGCGTTAAGGCGGGACGTGTGTTCACCTGTTTCGGCTCGTCATGTGGCAGGTAGCACTGTGTAGACACGCTCTGTAGCTCTGAGATGGGTTATTCTATAAAGAATTATAGACTTCACTGACATTTCATAATAATCAACAACTGAAAGCTGCAGAAGGTACCGCAGATCGGCTTGGCTAACGTGAGTCAGTCGACAGCTCGTAGAGCCGCGAGGTTCTAAGCAGAAATGAGACGCAAAAGTCTGTCCTCGAATACATCTGCCAGGCGGTTGGACGCTCGGACAGTCCACGGAAACTGACACCATGACAAACAGTCCTCCATCCATATCAGTTCTCCATGACCTGCAACCATGTATGATTGACAAAATGGCGATTGAACGTCGTTAAATTGAATCAGGACGTTGACAGATACACGCAAAGCTGCAGTACGCAAAGGTCGGTATACATTGTCGAATTGTATTCTATGGTTTTATCTTCAATGTTAAAAGCAATCTAGAGAAGTAAAAGCCACCAAGTTTTATTACAATTTAATCAAATATCAGCCGCTTTTCAACATTTTTCACGAGCACGTTCAAGAGTAAACTTGCAGTAAAAGGGTCGTTAAAAATCCCACTACATCTCACACGCTGAACTACAACAGGCTGAGACTACCTTGTGAAAGTATAGCACCTATTATAAAAATATTCACATTATAGTACTGAGCGTTTGTTGTGGGCTTTCAATTCTTGTGCACTTGGACGACAGAAATGCAGTGGATTTGTTGTTGTACAACTCGTTGTAAAATATGACGTAGGGCAAATCTATAACAAATCGAATTAAGTGGAATGCGAGCTTTATTACTGCATCTGATTTTTCATTTTTTTTCTGTAAAGCATGTGCTTGAAACGACTCACGTCTGTAGAACTGTACCGTACGGCTAGCGATGCACGTGGGCCTATACCTGAGTTCGCACATGTCGACGGCAGGTCGCGGCAGAGCGACGTCACTTGCTGCTGCTGCTGCTGATGCTGACGATGATGATGATGATGACGATGCAATGACGTAGTGAAAGAGGTCGGTGTTGTCGTCAAGCCGCTGTACAACTCTCCAGCGACTGAGCGTTTCGTCCCACGAGTGACGTTCTCTGACCAGTGCGGCCAACACATCGCCCGGTCTTGCGTCGACCACCGCCCTGCACCGCCATAGCCGCGGCGGCAGCTCTGAGGTGACGCAGTAGGATAGGTCCATCGAGTCATCGTGCCACAAGCGCACCGGGATCCACGTCCTCGAAGTACTCGGCTCCACGGCGTCCTAGTGACACAGCCACACGCACATCGACAATACGCAGCAGGTAATGTTCCCGCGCGGAGTTACGTTAGAAAATGTCACGTCGCTGAGTAGCGATCTTCCTATTCCTGCCTCAGTAAAACGATTACTGCCATACTGCATACTTATGTTACAAAATACACCGTAGGCGTCTACACGATATGACGTTTTTGGCGATTGTGTGAAAATACTAGGCTATTCAGTTCACTTTCCACTGCCATTAATAGTACACATTGGTTGTATTAAAAACAAACATGTGGGTTGAAGAGGTTCGGGTCATCTATTCTATAAAAGAGAGATGTTTCAATTTTGACTGCGATTGACTGTGACGTCATATAGACGCCGTCACCATGGTAACGCATCATCAGCATCAATATAGCTAGCGGCAGCGTCAAGTGTAGCGTTGTGTATCGAGGCCGCAGGCCGAGTTGAGGCCAAAAATGGAGGCCGCAGGCCGATACTATGGCAAAGATCAAGCAAACAGGGAACGTGGCGACCTGTCCGCTTGTAAGTTGCATTTTTGATTTTTCCGACACACAACTTAAAATTTCCGACGGAGAAAATATGGTGCTCAAAACTTTAATTTTGCTTTCAAATCTCCCTAAAATGGGGACGTGCAACCCAAAATTTTGTATTTTTTGTAAAAAATCCAACAGCCAAATTTTTGGGGAGGGAAAGTTGCGTCCTGCTCCTGAAACAACGGTACTGGTAGAAACAGTAGCGATAAATGTCTGGACACGTGTTGTGCTCTGCTAACACGAGTCGTGCTTCGTGATTAGCAACAGACAGCAGCAGACATGACACTACAGTAGGCCACTACGCCATCGCGCTTCCATTAATAATTCAGTGCGCACAAAAAGCAACTTCATTCAGCCAAATAAAGTCTACCTACAGATGAACGGTCTGCCTTTGCCAACACTGTAAAAGTTAATGTTGCTTACTTACGGACCAACGCTTAACGCGCTAAAGAATTAATCAGGATTAAAAAAATTAACGCTGCTAAAAATTAACGCACACACATTAATTCTACGAAGCAGGAGTTCCAATAGGCCCATTCAATTAAACTGCGGTTATTTGACGATCGAATAATAATTAACAATTTATTATGGTAAAGCTTCATCACTATTTTAAACATTTTCAGTTGACCATCTAATAAAATAAAGTTCGACAGTGGCCACATCTTGATGAGACGTGTAGTCGTTAGCTAACGGCTACCTACAACATGAATAATTGACACGTTAATTAGCGCGTTAATGCACGATTAAAATAACTAATCGCATGCGTTAACGCAATTAAAAAAATAATCGCTCGACAGCAATTTACATAATGGATAGCAGGATTGCAGGAAGCATGCTACTACGAACAGTAGGCCTAATACGAACACGTTAGCCTCTATAGGCTACATCAGAGATGCACGTTCTGACGAACTTTATAGAGAGCCTTAAAGTCAGCTGGGTTGGCTTAATCTGCCACACTTTACTAAAGTTAACGATCGGCAAAAAAAAGCATATTTACACGATGAAAAATACCGCCCGTAGTCAGCTAAATAGACTGTACCTTGATGACGCTGCCGATGCATGAGTTGACGAGCGTCTGATAGTTTGACAGGTGACCGTCAATAAATGTGACGTCGGCCGAAAACTGCTGCTGCTGCTGTTTCTCTAGCAGCCGAGACACCAGCATCTGATAAGATTCTAACAACTCGTCCGACACCTATAGCAGTCACATCTAGGCCTACTAAATCACCTTGTCTTCTCGCATCATATGTTTTCAACCTTTGTGTTGTAAGGTAAAGGTGTCATACCACTACTGGGGCGTAGGCAGGGTGCTCATCTCCTTTTCCGTGGTTGTTGAGCTCGTAAGAAAATAGACCACTGAGTCCGTGACGCATGGCCAGTGCGACGCCAGACATACGGTTACCTTCCTAGCCTCGGGGCATCACCGGCCTTTGGCCGGTACCAAATTATACTGCTTGGTGACAGAGGCACATGTGTGTGTACAACTTGCCAAGATTGTTTCCTGGCAGTGCACCGGGCGGGATTCGAACCTGCAACCTCGGGGTTACAAGTTCAGCACGCTACCGTTAAACCATTAAGCCACACTTTGTGTCGCAGACGAATATTTGACAAGCGTGCAGATTTATTACACGAAGTTTGTTGCCCGCTCGGTCTACACTTACTCTGCGGTTTGACATGGTTTCGTGTGATTTCGCATGCCATTTTTTACGCGCAACAGCACCTACTGCTGTAGCGCGTCGTAGCCATCGCAATTCTGTCTGTTCGTCCGTCCGTCTGTCCGTCCGTCACACGGGTGGATCAGTCAAAAACGGTGCAAGCTAGGATCACCGAATCTTCACCGTCGGCTGCCTGGAAGACCCTAGTTTCAGGATCAGCAAAGCTTTTCCATAAACTCGAAAGGGGCGCTAAATGAGAGGGAGTGAGGAAAATTTGCGATTTTAAGCCAATACGGCTGAGCGAGACCGATCGTGCCGTCTGGCGCCCTCTGGCGAGTGTAAAAGAAATATCGTTGTTATAGGATGGGTGAGCTCAGATTTTGTTCGCACTTGGCTTTCAAACATACATCGCTGTTGCGCGTTCCCATTTGCGTTAGCTGGGCTTTTCTTGTTATTTTTACTCGTCGTTGGTGAAACCCTTGACAGACGCATGCGAAACCCTTAAATTAAAAGCATTGTTTTACACTCTGCACACACTCAGTCAATAGTAAATCTTCATTGTAAAGTGTCAGACATGCGTTAGCAACAGTTAGGCCTTTACAGCGTGTACAGTTAGTCTTAATGCAGCGTTATAATTGATAAGACTTACATGGTGCTGTTTGTTGCACTCGTTCTTATGCAAGCAAGAACTGAAAACATTTTTATTCTCCGGACTTTTAAACTCTTTGTGATCCTCGTCATGATTTTTATCTTCTATTAATGATGCAATAAGTTCCAATGCACCCATCGTTCTTTTGCGTAATGGCAGCACTACAAATTTTACATGTAATGTATGATAATAGTGATGTTATGATATGAAGTGCAGAGAGAATGATTTATTACGGTGAACAGCTCATTGACGTTGACGATCATGAATGTGAGACAGTCGAGCGCAGCTTTCTGTTCAATGAGTTCCGTCTCGTCGGGCAGACCGCTAGCGAACTGCGAGTGTTTGCCGGCGTCACGGCGTGGACTTGCCCGGCCCACTGCAGAGCCGTTGCTCGGCGAGTTAGACCGACAGCGCAGACCGTAGACGTGGAACAGTGACGGCGCGAAACAAATCGCCAAGTTACTCGCCGTCATCTGCAGCACAGCAGCTTTGCTAACCGTAGTAATAGTTATACCCCGTTTACACGACAGGGCAGTAGCAACATTGAGGCACGAGGATGCACTTGCTAAGTGAATTTTGAAAGCTTTCGAGAAGCATAAATTTTTAGCTAGCAATAGACCCTTCAGCCAGATAGCCCTGAATTTCACGGCCGGCTTAGCATTTTCGTGGTTAAAGTCACAGCTTAGCCGCGATTTTTGCGGCGCCGGCGACTTAGCAAAAATTTTGGTGGATGGCGGCCGGCTAAGTCGGAGGCTTAGGGCAGCGAAAGATCCAAGAGAGGGCGGACGTGCGGCCGCCCCACCTTCCTTGAGCCCCTTTATATGCTCTGCCAAACTGCTAATTAATAAGTTCGTGTGCTAGAAAAATGATTAAAATTATTGTCACCAAAGCAAAAATGCACCATATTTGATTTCTGCTGGAACTCCGCCCCAGACCGAGCTGGGGGAGCTCACCGCGATTCCCCAGACCCCCTAGCTGGATTCAAAGGATCCTACTTTTAAGGAAAGAGGAAGAAAAAAAGAGGGAAAGAAAAGAAAGAGAAAAAGAAAAGAGGGGAAAAGAGAAGGGGATCGAAGGGAAGAGGGGGAGGAACAAGGTGGATATTTCGCCTCCCCTTGGCTGAAGCCTAAATTCGCTACTGGTCTAGTTAGCAAACGTCTGACGTTGGTTAATTTTTATTAATCAATATTTTCACTCATTATCATAAGACGAACAAAGAATGTGTATCACAAAACAAAAGTCTCAGTTAAGTGAATTTTGAAAGTTTTTTTAGCTTCTGGAGGGCTTCGCCAGACCCCCTGCACTGCTGATGTCTCCTCGTTTTTCACATCCTGGCTACGGGCCTGCACGATCGAGCAAACATCGAGTAAACGTCGAGCAAATATATTCAAAATACACGTGCTAATTGCTCGACGTCTTCTCGATTGTGAAAACGGGACATCCAGCTAGCTCGACGAGCTATGGTAATTAGCATGCTAAGTAGGAGGGCAGGCGGGTTGTAATTGGAAGGCCTATATAACACGTGATCAGCTGTGGGCTAAACCTAGGTCTACATTTGAGCCAGGGGCTGGGTTCCTTCAGGCCTGCTAACCCTGCTTGATGTTTGCTCGATGCTTGCTCGATCGTGTAAACGGGGTATAGGCTTACCTTCGCTTAAACTCAAACTCACAGCTTTAGTAGCGCACAATGGCCGCAAGGCACATTATACAATCGCCTTTGTACAGAATATATACACGCAGAAACAAGCTTTGATAAAGGAGAAAAAGAAAATCCTAACAAAATTACTAGAAACATTATCACATTATAAATTTTTAAAAAAATTCCGTTCGTCTTATGATAATGAGTGAAAATATTGATTAATAAAAATTAACCAGACACGCGTCACTCGATCGAAATAAGTCCCACACAGATAGCTGCACTCCAGGAAGTTTACCAATCGGTCGTCGTTGCAAGACTGCTCTACGCAGCCAGTGCATGGCACGGCATTACCAAGGCGTTGACATATTAACCTACTGTTGAAACGTGCAAAACGTTACGAATACGGTTTTGAGATCATAAACCGTGGAATGATGTATTTAAAAATATTTCACTGACACACTTAACAATAAATTTACTAAAAAAGTGATCACTGAAGATGCTTCGCTACATTATTTTCTAAAATACTATTTATTATTATCAGTCTTTAAATGGCAATATAATTTAGCATTTGTGGCGTGGCGGGATTTGTAATGATCAGTTGCAATGCCTCTACCCCTGTTGCAAATTTACTGCTGACTGACCAGAGAAAAAAATCCTTACAATCGGTCAATTTTTTATCAGCAAAAAATTATGGAGTTGCAAAAATTGGTGGCTTTTTACAGACCATTCGACATTTCTATGGCTTGCTTGCTTACCGGAAGAGGCTGGAACCGACAGTTTCGTCACTTGGCTAAAGTTGACGGAGGGATAAAGGCATAGCAAAACGTATGGCCCATAAGAATGTATACGAATGACTAGAGAATGAAAAGCAACGCCAAAAACCTGATTCTCGGCGGCGAAGTCGGCGAGTCGATTAAGAAAGAGCAGGAGGCAATGCAACGCTTCACGGTTCTCATCGGGCAGCAAAGCAACGACCGACTGCAGCGCCGCCCTGCGGTGCTCTGCCGCAACATCTGCCACCACGCACACAGACAGACAGGCACGATTAATGCGCGCCATTTGTTCAATGTGCAGCCAGCGCAGCACTAAGCCAGTCGACTTACAAGACAAATCCTCAACGACGTCTTAAACGATGACGAATAGTGAGCTTAGTAGACCAGCACGCTAATGACACATACGCACACCGCTATACATTCAAGCAACACCGAAATAACACAATAATCATAACGACAGTAGTTCCAGGTTTGTTTTTCTGACTTTAAAAAAAAAATTTTAATATCTGAAACATAAACTAATGACAACATAAAAATAAGAAAACAGTGCTACTAGAACAAAACATGCATGGCCAGAGTCATTTCGATGCGACGACATGTCATAATGCGTAGTAACATTCATGAGCCACATTTCTGCCTCTGAAAGTGCAAATCTGTCTTCATTCAAATTTTCCTCGTGAGCTTCGATAAGATGCATGTTCTGCGTTATGCAGCTTTCTATTACTAAACAGCACTAACGCTGATAGTAGATTTTGTAAACATCCATCTACTGCTGATCCTATCTTGCTCCGCTTCAGAGCAAGTTTTCTGTTATAAACAGCCACTTCACCCATATTTTGGCAAAGTTTGGCGATGTTTCCCAAAAACTAAATAGGCCTAGCGACTTTTAAAACTACAAGAATCAAAGACTTTAATTTAATTGTTTGTATAATTATTTTTAAGCAACCAAACCTATGTCCACGATACATCAGCATTACACTGAGAGTGGGAGAGAGGAAAAGAGAGAGACAGACAGACTCACGCTGGCATAAGTGAGCTTTGAACGTCACTACAAACCTACGAGCATCGCACAATAAAAAGCTAACACCGTCCCTAGTAACTTGTAAATAACAACATAAATAGCAAAAGTCTTACGCGTGAATATGCTGCAACAGGTTTCAGAAAGTCGTTCAGTAAGCAGGCAATCTGGCAGCTCGTGGAAGTACAGCTTGAGCATATCGGCGACGTCGTAAACGGGCATATTGTCCAGGTCCTCGCTGCTATACTCTGAAACGTCACCGTCAAACAACAATGAACCCAACCAACAAAACGCAAGTGATTATTTACAGCCGAAAGAATTGGTTGCAAGCAAAATGCTAGCAATAATAAACCAAAACGCGAAATTATATTGGGCCAGTAAAACCCAAAAATAGACCAAAAAATCGTATGTTAAAATAAAATTCAAAATCCTAACAAACACAAATGTAAAAAGATAGGCCTAAGCAAGATAGTGTAACAAAATGGCAACAGCACAAAAAATGCAACAAATTGCAAACTAAGCAGTAACAAGAAGCCGAGCTGTCGCTAGGATAGCCGACCGTACTAGTTGTCAGTGACCTTCAGGGTCATTTAAGGTCGATGATTTTCATTTCATTTGAAAAAAACGTATCACACTTCCTATTAGTAATTAATAATAAACTTGGCCGTATCTCTCACTGTTTCTAAGACATTGCCAGTTTTTCGTTGAAAAAAGCACACTTTACCCCTTCCATTCAACGCCGAATTTAAAAATGTTCCCCTTGCACTAGATCGCTGAAATTTTGCACACCTAAGTTTATGACACAGGGCTAATTATCTGTGTAAAACATTTTCCCCTATGGCCTACTGTTTAACCACAATACATTTGTGACAGTCGACAAACAGACAGACAGAGAGACAGACGACGACGACAGACGACAACCGTACCATAAGCTCGGCCGTTACTTAAGTAAGGTCGGCTAAAAATAAGCAGATAAACAGCATAATATAAGTGAAGAAAGCAAAAAACAGACCGGGATCGGCTTCGATGTCGTCGCGAAGTTTCTGGATGCGAGAGCGGACGCCAGACTTGCGGAAGACACCGACGGCCTCGGATGCTGAGCGTATGACACATTTCATAGCGTCAATGATACAGCACGGCAGCGGCAGCAGACCGCTTGTGTGATAGCCAAGTGCCGCTCCGAACACTCGATGACGTCGACGACTGCAGCCTGAATTAGCGCCGTCCGTCTCAAAGCTGGGTCGTGGCAGAGACCTGCACCAGTACCATTCATTTGTTTTGAACACATCTTCTACATTCGGTTTTTAACTCACGGCTACTTTGAGTTGTACACTCTGCGATTGCCTGTATATATGCACATTATAAATATATAATGATAATAACTAGAAATTTGGGGCAAAGCCCAACGTGAGTCCGCCCAGCGCCCTAAGTCCGATTGAAGAAAAATTCAAAAGGGGGGAGGTGAAATTCCCCCCGGTAGCAAAGTCACGTGACACGCACTCAAATGCATTAGCATATGCAAAACGCGCAGAGTCAACCTAGGGTGGGTAAACATTAGCCGCGTAATTTTTGGTGTTAGTGGACCAAACTTCACATTTTTTTTATTCAACGCGCGATTAATAGAAATTGATAACGCTTTTTACTGCTTGTCGATATTTCCATTCGTTCTAGAGATATTTGCAGCCACTAAACTCGAAAGTTGTCGTAAAACGTACTAAATTTTGGACGTTTTTTGCCCTCCCAAATTTTAAGGGAGCGATGCCGCCTAAAAGTTGTACTCGCATTATCACCCCCATCTAGCAGCACGGTTTCTAGCGGCAATGTTTCATGAAGCTGCTCCCTTTGGCTCCAAATGTTCTTGCGGCTAATACTCTACATTTTAAGCCAATTTTTGACTCCTATTTGGAAAAAGTTGCAACAGGGTCCCCATCAACGGTGGGGGGTGCGCTAGTAAGACTTGATCATTCTCTAGCGCGTGTAAAAATTTGAGGGCGCAGCACCCCCTAAGGGCTGAAATATGGTCTTCCGAAAAAAATGCGCTTTAGGTTTGTACGATTTCACATAGAAATTTCCAAGGTTACTGGACCAAACTTCACCGGACTTGTTTCGCCTGACGCGGGAGGAATCGCGGTAGATAAAATATTTATCCGATTTTGAATATCTTCATCCGTTTCGAAGACATTCGCCGCCGCACTTCAAAGTCGTCCGAAATCGGGCCAAATTTTGCATGTTTTTTGCCCCTGAAATTTTTTGGGTGTGTGCCCCCCAAAAAATTTTTGGATCGGCATTATAAAATTGGGCCTAGTACTGACCACCGTGCAAAATTTCATGCCGGTCGGCCCACGCATCTCGGATATCTCGCGTTGAAAAAAATTTTAACATCTGGGGTAAAACTTTGTATAGCGTATCATTTGTATAGCGCCGTACTGCCGTAGCTTCAGAGGCGCTGATGACCATGATGTTCACAGGCATCGATCATAGTTTACATGCACATAATATAATCCTAACGTAATGAATCGTTAAACTGTTGCTTGCTCTTTGCATGCCCCACGAAGCTGACACTCTGCAGTAACCGCCAAGTGGGCTAGGTAAGAAATCGGCGACAAAATCATTGGAACAGTCACAACTGCACCCGACGGCGTTGCACCGACGTAGCAACTGTCTTATAAATGCACTAACACAATACACTGAGAATTGTCACTGTATATAGGCTTGCAGTACTACCACCGTCTTGCTTTCTGATTCTGGGCTGCTGCGCCTCCAATTATTTGCAAGTAGTGTAGTAAAGTAATCATCTTACCTTTTAGCACAACTTTAGTGTTATTAGCGCAGCTGTACTGTATTATACATTATTAAAATACTCACGAATACAACAGTTACTAATAGAACCCTCAAGCGCTACTCCTACGACACTTTTAGGTGCTTTTGTTGAGCATTCTACCCGTAGAAAAATCATACTGTAGCCTCCTTTAATACCCACAGGACGCGGCTATCAGACAGACACGGACTACGAGCGACCGCAGAACTGTCATTACACGAGACTTGCGTCATTTTCGCATAGTTTTTTTTCCGACGCTCGATGATCTTGGCTAATTAAATCCTTCAAATTAAAAATTTTCACATCGGTTACTCCTGCCATAAAAAATTGACATTAATTTCCATTTGTTTTTCGCATCGGAAGCCAGCACGTAACAGACGAACGGAGGGACGGACGGACAGGGAAGACGCGTAATGCGACCTATAAGATGGCATGTACAAGTCGAAGAACAGTGTTAGAAGACGAATAGGCTAAAGCATGATGAGCAGTTATACCAGTTGCTGCCAGACTGATGTAGTGGCGAATAGGTCTCCATGACAGACGTCAAGTGCAGCAGACAGAGCTTGCGCAGCGCTATCAGCTGACTGGCAGTCATGTGACTTATCCGTCTCACGTTGACGGCGTCGTCGTCGTCATGGTTACTACTCAGTTCTCGGATGTCATCGTCGCAGCAACCGTGCCACACTCCAGATCGTCTATAAACGCAGACCGTCTTATAATGGTAACCTTTTTGATAAAAACCATAACACTTGGCCTACACCAATACTTTCCTAGTCATAAGACCAAATCGCTGATTTTGTCTTCTTTAAAAGTTCTGCATTATTATTTCTTTTTGTTTAACTGTGCTACCATTGTATTATAGTGAATAAAGTTGTATATATTATTAAACGCGTTACGTTGCTAATTTAAAATGTCATGTTACACTATACGATTGGCTGATAGCTTTAGTAATGAAGCATAGAGGCACATACCTAAAAATAACCGCAGCTGATAAATACAGCTATAGGCTGCTCGTATGCCCAAAACAAACTAACGGTCGCACGTGTGCACTGGCCAGATCGTGTCAGACACGAAACTGACTTAAAAACATAATATTTAAAAGTTTGCCAATTTTTTGGTAGCTTGACCAGTTTATATGATACAGGTCGGGTCTGAAGCTATTGATTTTGAATAATGGCAATGGAAGTCCAACTGGCGTGTGTACGGTCAGAAAAACTGACCAAAACAGTCACCTGGCTGACTTATTTATGCCCGCGTCCAGTACGGGATTACTGACCGGCGGCACGTACAGTAAATAAGCGTCGGTAGGTAAGCTATTACCTGGTAGGACGAGTGAGTGAGAAGCCGACGCCGGAGTCACGCCGTTCACTGCTGCTGCTGCTGGCTGCGCCGTTTGACGTCATCAGACCCTCAACGGTCAGATGCTCCGAGTGTCCCGCGTCACAGCGACTGTCAGCGTCAGCCCAGCCAGCGTCATACAAACCCCGGCCAGGGTTTGGAGACGTCCTGTCGTCACTGTGCGTTGACCGCTGTAACGCTACAGTGGAACCAAAAACAAATGAAAGTAACACGACACACGATAAAACTACTTAACTGCTGCACAGAAAGGCAGTCCGAGAGCACAAACCTCCACCAACGCCAGGCCATTTTTGTTGTGTTCGCCAAGCCGCTGCGCCACATTTGCGCTTTGCCCTATCTGACAATAGTAAAGAATCCTTCAGTCTTATCTTGGATCTACTCGTAGATGCTGATCCGTATCACCACCAAAATCTAAGGCGGGTGAAGTCTAACCTTCCCTGAAAATTTTAGCCGAATGCGCCTATAACTTTTTGCGTAAGCCTGCTAACTTACATGTATAAACAAACAGAAAAGTAAATAAACAAATAAATAAACGCCAGCTATCGCATAATCACTTTGGTGAATGAAATTATCTATATATTCATAAAACTGTAATATGCATAAGTTTCAGCATTAAATGTGGACTGAGCAGGGCAGTAAAGTGATGTGTCCGCTATTCCGAAAGTCCACTATTCCCACTAACCCTAACCCTAACTCTAACCGTAGCACTGTGACGCGTATCTGCACAGTGGACCTTCAGAATAGTCGACCGATACCGAAATGATTACTGACTAGAGTTGTCGTCGTCGGCCGCAAGCGTCTGATCAAGCAAGTCGATGTCTCGTACAATCTCGTCTAGTATCTGATCGAGTTCCGTCTGCCGACTGACGTCATTGAGTGACGTCGACGAGTCATCTACGCACGTCATCACAACACTCGGCAGCGCACCTGATACCGGCACTAGCAAGTGGTCTGCGTCAGTGAAACATGACTGGAAGTACTTGTTCCAGTCGTCCTCGCTAGTAGGCGCCACGTTGACTGACGCCGAATCGACGTAGTCAGGAGTGACTCGCGCCGAGTCGACCAGTTGGACTGACAGTCGACCGGGAGACTCTTCACGCCGGTGGCACGGCATCAAACTGTCCGAGCTGTGTGCTTGACGCACCTGTTCCACACTGAGCAGATCCACGCAGCCAAGCCGCTCCATCGTCCGCTCCAACGCCTCTGACGTCACGGGCACCGGGTCTCCGATCTCCACGGCAGCTCCGCCGCCGTTCATCTGATGTTTGCTACGACTGAGCGGAGTTCTGCGACCCATGAGGTTGTCTACGCCGCGTCGGAGCGCGTCGCGGGCACCTCGCAGTGAGAACCTCTCGGCGCTGCCACGGCAGAAGTCAGTGGTCACGTGGTCGAGAGAGTGGTCGCGGTGTGAAGGCATTTCGCCGCAGCTGGACGAGTCCTTGGTGATGACGACGGGAGACGCGCGTGACGACGAGCCGCAGCGCTTTGAATCAGACGTCGAACTGTCACGTCTGTTGTCAGCACCCAGCACGCGTCGATGACGCGACGACGACGCGTGATGATGATGATTGTTTGAATGGTTGATGTCGTGGTGCGCAGAGACTGCAGTGGTCGCGACGCGGTCATCAGTCAGCTCACGGTGACACCAGCGATTACCACCACCGCCGCCGCCACCGCTAGGTCGCAGCACCCAAAAGTCAGACAACACCAGCAGCCGATCACAGTCTTCGCCGTCCGTCACCTTCATAACACCGCATGAACAACGTACATATAGGCTCTATATACTACTGCATACACTACGTCTACCCAGTGAGCAGATCTGCAGTCTAAACTCCACTCAGTTCGACTTTTACAACATGCTGTATAACTCTACAGGAAAAAGATACAAAATGACATGATGCTGTATCGGACAATTAGCATGTTTATTAGCCAGCGAAATTGTCATCATATTTGTAACGCAAAAAAACGAGATGGTAAGCAACAAAAGCGCCATACTGACGTAGTCAAAGAAATCACGCGATGCGTTTAATAACTTTTAAAATTGTGCTTCTGGATGACGTGACGTCAGACGTCACGCTGCGCTGATGATAAAGATGTAACCTATGCCGTCTGCGGTGTAGGAACAAAAGCCCACCGAACAAAAGGCTACCAAGCTGAAAGTCTTCCAAACGAAGTGCACATTTTTTCGGAATACAGCACAAAACAAAGCTTTTGCATAGAAGTCATGGAAATTGGATTCATTACGTTTGCGAGCAAATTTACGCAAAGTAGGAAAACCAACTTGGTGGCTTTTTGTCCCAAGACCCTTTGTCCTGTATTCGCCGCCGGCATACCCGAAATTTGGAAGCACTTCCATGGACTAGGGCACTGACGTTGGGGCTCCAAAAAGTGAAGACCCTAGGCTATTTAGTAGCAGTTACTTGTGCAATATTTTTCAAGTGATCCAACGTACACTGTACATGGCCACGATAGATAACATTACGGACGGGCAACTACGGTAGCAATACGGAGCTTTCCACTACGGGCATCGAGCGGTGAATAAACCAAATTATTTGCTTGTTTCAACACAACCATGATTGCAAACCAAGATGGCACAGGAATGAATAAAATGTTATGAATGATGATATCAAAAGCGACAGGAAAGATATACGTAACAACGTCAGGAAGTTATGGAGAGTTGCTAAATACGAAATTATCACAAACGCAAAGCAAAGTTGTTTTAGTAGAACAGTGTTTACAGAAAGCAGAAGCGTGAAGACCTGGAAGCTGCCAAAGAAAGTTATTCAACAGTTATAGTCAGTTATTTAACGTTTTCGTTTCGCAGTAACCAATGCGTCACTAAGCCACTGGGCCCAGACATCGCCACCCCGTTACTAACAGGCTACTTTTTACTGGTATTTCCAAGAGCAGCAAAATACATCAAATTGCTGGACGGCGGCGACGTTCGCGATGCACCTGGTGCCTAATGGCGTCTATATTGGATTAGGTCAGTCAGCGGCGTTGCGGGCTCCGATAGTTGCCACCATTAGGTCGTATCTCTGCCAACAACACGGCAGCGACTCACGCCAACAGCTGCTGAGTGCGGCCGACTGCAGCAGCAGCTGTTACAGCAAGGATAACGTCTTACCTGGATGTGAACGTGGGCATCTGACGACTTGACTGCTCCTATTCTGTTCAATATACTAATACGCCTGCAATGATCCACAGACAAACAAACAACGGCAAAAATATAATCGAATACAACAGTTCTAGCTTCATAAGCCTCCAGTACTTTGACGTTGGCTAGGCAACATAAAAAGCCTGTATTGATTATTTCTAAAAATTCACTTGTAGGAAATTACGCCTAACCCAGAATAAAACATGACGAGAAAAAATGGCATGTTAAACATAAGTTGAAAGTGGCAGTGGTAGTAGTGCGTTAACAAAACGGTCTTGCAGTTAACTGTCAAAACTGCCAAACTTCCTGAACACGCACAGTTCAAACTCACATATCACCGTCATGAATATAGCAGCAGCGTAAGCATAGCGGCATTACAGAAATGCAGACTGAGATGTTATGCTGCTGAAACAAACGAAACGTGAGCACGATAAGCTGTAAACAAACAGCAGTCGCGAACTGACTGCAACTGTCGGTCACTAACACCAATCACAGACTCAGTCACAGCGCTGATCAAGACAAAACAACTGACAGCGAGCTACAAGCATGACAGTTTTAGCCGATTGACATGAGCTACCACAGCGCATTATGCATTGTCCGGGCTGTGTCGCAGTGCAGCCAACAAAAAAGACGACGCATAGACAGCTAAGACCATTGCGTGAAGCTTATCTTCCTTTTCGGCGCTTTGAGCCGGTGTCCGAGGGTTGAACCGAATTAAGCTAGCATACAACCAAGTCGGTCGGATGGCCGTGCGATTATTAAGTAAGTATGTGCATATTTAAAGTGCACAATGTCAGCCAGTGGCCGAATCTGAGGCTTAGAATTGTAGGCTGAGTGTTAGCTTATGTTGTGCGAACCTTAGCTGATTAGTCGTGTATTCGTTAGTTTTTCTGTCTGTCCGTTTATCCGTCTGTCCCTCTGTCTATCCTGTCTCTGGACCGTTCGAAATGCCGTTTGCTTCGTTAAGCTGGTTCGATAGTATTAATAAAGTTAGCTTTGGCTCTTAAAACCTCAATATCGTGTGTTGAGTTTTATTCATTTACTTACGCATCCTGACAGCATTGTGGCCCACTCACGCCGAACGCCACAATCGCCAGTACCTATTTTGCCTACCCACGGAGGAATGGCCAGGCTGAGTTGACCTGAGTGGCTTGGTTGAATACGACGACGGTATACCCGAAAACAGTCACTCATCTCAGTAGGCTACTAACCCGACTTAAAGTCGAGTAACTTTGTTGACGCGACCAACGATGTTACCTCGAGGCTATAAGCCGAAAACAGATAACACTGCCCAAATCAGGCATAGACCAGCCAACGTCAGCTAAAGATACTACTCTTTTCTGGTCCTGTCACATGACTGTAGGCGTACTCACGTATCTAATAACATTTATGAGTCTACATCATTCTTGTAACATACTCTAGTCAATGACTTACCATTATTTGACACTCCAAATACAGATGCATAGTAACCATAGTTTACTGTCTATAATCTAGGTCACGTCAGTAATACCGTCGTCTATAATAACAACGACACGATGGGGACGCTGAAATCGCGAGACCTGACATCGCGGGACCTGACAACGCGAGACCATGTAGTTTAAGCACTAGATCAAACAGCGGTTGAACAGAGGGACTGAATAGTCCATGACGGATTATTACTGCTGAGTAGAAATCAGAAAACTGTCCGTTGACGGCGTCGGAATCGTCAGCTGCATCAACCTCTGACGACTGCTGCGAAGTGTGCCTCGTGGCGCCACGTGCTGGCTTCGCAT
>Ga0209367_1001486_pt1 | contig 28927 bp, 11 predicted proteins | sample WorMetLIZISLAND2_FD_187412 | JGI IMG/M metagenome (GOLD analysis project Ga0209367, IMG submission 187412) | Marine gutless worms symbiont microbial communities from Max Planck institute for Marine Microbiology, Germany - Olavius geniculatus... ...
TCACCTTTTGTAATTTTTGCTGTTTTCGATGTGCAAGTCCTTAAATGTTGCCGTTAACAAGTGTATAAACTAATGTTTTGTACATTTATATTTGCTGTTTTATTACTAAAATACTGTTTTCCTACTAGTGATCAGTTACAAAGATATTGCGCTTCAGATTTTTTCTTACAGTAGCCAAGCCGATTACAACTGTTACCGAGTTATAGCCCATTTTGTCTCAAATTTCGTTGCCATGGCAACGGGGGTCGGTGGGCGAAAATGCGCGAATAGACGCAAAAATCTCGCAGATATCTCGTACACAGACCGAGTTTTGTCCCAAATTTTGTTTCATGGCAACGGGTGTCGATCGGAAAATATGCAGTTTGCACCATTCAATGGCCCATCCTCGAAACCCCTCGCTATAGGCGCAAAAATCGCGCAGACATCTTTTACACAAGCCGAGTTATAGCCAATTTTGTCTCAAATTTCGTTGGCATGGCAACGGGGGTCGGTCAGGGAAAATGCAATTGGCAGCATTCGATGGCCCATTCCCGAAACACCCCCCTATAGGCCTAGGTGCAAAAATCTCGCAAAAATCTCCTACGCAAACCGAGTTATAGCCAATTTTGTCTCAAATTTCGTAGCCATGGCAACGGGGGTCGGTCGGGGAATAATGCGGGGTAAAATTAAATGACACCGTTAGATTCGCCATCCCCGAAAACCATACCTAGAACCAAAAATTACGACTCTATCTTATACACAACCAAAGTTATGACCTTTTAAATAATTGTTTAATTTTCCCCATAGGCGCCATTGTAATTTTTTCGATTTTTGCGAATAAATACGTTGAATATTAATTTCAAATTTTATAACCCCCAAAAGGCACATCCTTGCGCGAAACCGCGTCGTTTGAGCCATCGCGCGCAAAAATCCGCCGAAGGGTCTGACCTGTAGGTGGGTTGACTAAAAAAAGGTATATGGCTATAAAAATTTTTGCGTATATTTCGCCCATTTGCCGGGAAGCCCCCATTGGAGGGATTTACATGAAATTTTGCATGAGGGGTCATCTCGCCGACGTAATCAACCGCGCTAAATTTTATCTCAATCAGATCAGGGGTTTGATTCTGTGGGGGTCGAATTTTTGGCTTTCCCATAAGAAAGAGAAGTCGCCGTTAACACAGGGCTTGAACTACCGTTCAGCCTGTGATATGAAACATATCAGCCACATTTATGCACCGTGCTTAACAGAAGTAGATGTAGGTCTAGTTTCTTGAATCCCTTTCAGTCGTTTTTTTGGTTTGCCTCGATACCGTGGTCCATGTACATAGTACTCGTGCATTGCATTCTCCTGTTCGCTTTGAATATCTGTTGCTATTCACTCTCGTAAAGTAGGCTACGCACCCGGTATCGTATCGTCTTTGCCTTATTCTGCCACTAACGTCTTCGTCTAACCCTCTCGTTCTCTGGATATGCGGTACAATTGTGCATAAATCCTAACGTATGCTGACACAGTCAGTGTGGTTAATCGCATAAGATAAAAAAACCATTCTGTAATTACGCCATCACGGAGAGCATCAGCGTATTCCGCACTATTAGCAATGTGTTTTTAAAATGCATAACTCAACGCCACAAACCGCAATCGAATGCTGTTGGTTTTCTCTAAGAAATTGGACGCAAAAGACATATCGATCGTAGTAGTATACTCCATTCAGGCCGCCTTGTTCAATGACGACGGATCCCGTTCACAATCTGCGTTATCGCATTAGAGCTGTGCTAAGTGTAAACGATGAGACCAGTTATGCTACCACTTCGTTCCTGCATCGACAAAAACTCGTCTTAAGACAGGTCACGGCGACATGCTGCCGGATAAACAATTTACACTGATAAGAGAACTTGTGTTGGACGCATAGTCGATAAATTTGTATCTGGCCCATAGTTTATTGGATGAAAAAGTATATTATCACAAAAAGTATCGGGTTAAAATACAAACTTTGAAGTAGTGAAGGAAGTAACGTAGACTTACATGTAACGCTGAATCGAATTTTAAAAAAGATGTCTGCATCCAGTATGCCTAGAGTAAGTTTTAAGAATAAAAAACTTAGATATCATTAATGTGTTGCTACACTACCTTGAAATTTGTAAAATTCAGTCAGCTTCAGAACAAATGACAAGGTAACTTTTTGGTATTCTAAAGATGGTTGTATTTTACGACGCGTCCAGCATAATGTTAGAATCTTCAACTATTGTTATAGTGTTTCTCTAGTGTATCGCCGATTTGTCTGGTAAAAAATGCGAAAATCGCTCAACATTAGATTTGAACTATGAAAGTAGGATGTAAAACAGTTATGGGCCTATTTTTATGGATCACCCGGCGTATTGACAAAACTTAACACACAGTCACACGCTTGTCTAGTGTCGGCTTAATGTAGGCCTATGGAGAGTCAAATCGAAGACGGGTTGCAGCTGCAAGCGAATTGACGTGAGGCTTCCGTGTCGGACATTATCGGACAATCACTAATTTAAACGCGTCACTTCTGTGTCGTGATTATCAAAACGAGGCCACTAATCCCGATTCATTGTAGCGCACTGCAGTGGCGACAACAAGAGGAGACCGAACACAGTTCGATTTCACTGACGGTAAAATGACCTTGAACCAGTGATACTCCTACTGTAAACGACGATAGCTTACAACATCTGCGTTTTGTTGTTGTAGTTTTTTAAAACTCTTAAACAGGAGAAAATCCGTCAACGGCAACTTGGTTTTCTGGGGCATGTCTTGGGAAAGGAGTCTTGAGAATTTGGTGTTGGCTGGAAAGATAAACAGGAGGAGAGCAAGGGCGTCATTTAGATAGTTTGTGTGAATCGTGGAAGAACAACGTGAAACGAACACAGCTCACCGAGGCTTCAGAGGCCGGTGCCCTGGTCGCATGTTCGCCAACGTTCCGGCACCGTAACAACAAGCACGAGAATTCAGCACCCCTGAATGCTTGAAAATCCAGAAACAGAAAATTTGCCATTGCAAGATTAAGAGCATTTCTTGATAGATTTGTTGGCTATAGTGGCTATCCATGCGTCTGTCCCCAATTCTAAAAAATCTGGTTTCGCCACTGCATTGTTACACCATCGGTTTGTGACAGCTAATAAGGCTTACTGTACGCTAAACAAATGACAGCAACGTTAAAACGTTTTCTTTGCGTTTATCGTATCTTAATAAACCGTTTTTGACGTTTTTTTTCAATTTTTAATTTTTTTTCGTTTATAATACGTATAGACAAAACTGTCTACATAACTGTGTAAAAAGACAAAAAAATCTTTTTCAAAAGCATTTACAACAATCATTTTAGCCGACTGTACTTAAGTAACGGTCGAGCTATTGGTACGTTGTCCGTCCGTCTGTAACAGATGTATTGTGGCTAAGCTGTATAGATCATAGGAAAACACTTTTACACAAATAATTAGCCATGTGCATGAAAACTCGGGCACGCAAATTTTTAGTCATCTAGTGCAAAGGCAACATTTTCAAATTAGGGATTGAATGGACAGGAGTAGGAAAATGTGCGTTTTTCAACGGAAAACTGGTCAAGGTTAATACTAATAGGTTATCGGTCACTAATAGGAAGTGGCATACGCCCTTTCAGATGAAATAAAAATCATCGACCTTGGATGACCTTAAAGGTCACCTATCAGTACAGTCGGCTATCCTAGCGACAGCTGGGCTTCTTGTGTGTGTAGTTGTTATTGTTTAGTTACAATATCCTTTTTCTGTAGATTAAAACTTACAGCATGCACACGGTTTCGCTATTCCGGAAACGCCAGTTTATTTATAGCAAATAACGAATGTTAGCCATTGGCAGTGTTCGGATAGCTTTGTTAAATTCAGGCAGTGGAACTTTTTCCTTATTCTGTTTTTGGTCTTACAGCAACTGGAAATATACCAATTAGTGTAGAAAATTGTACTGCTTACAGTACTTGTAGTCCAACACGAGCATTTAAGTTCCATTTAAATACGCAATAATTGTCATTTATCAACAGTTGCAAATGCCATTATATTAAAACATATTCAGTGATCATTCCATATGCGTATTACTGTTACTGTCGCCAATATATCCTATTTCGCGATATCTTGAACGAAAAAAAACAAACTGTAATTGCTTCCGTATTTCATTTTCAGACAGCATAAATCCTGCGTAAGCCATGATATATCGTGCAAAAGCTGTTACAGTACAATCAGTTAGCTTCTCCACGAGAAGTGATCGGTAATAGAAAACAGACGGAGATGAACTGATAACAATATACTGTAACGAATATTCTATCGTGCAATGCGTCATTTTTAATGACACGGTGTAATCGCTTAGCGATACAACAAAAAGTCTGTTACAGATTACAATTACGGAACGCGTGCAATGTACAACAAGTGCTCAGACGTCTGCATCAAATAATTATTTACAATACAATATACCCATTTTCTAAGTCAGGGACGTAGGCCTAATTAAGGACAGGGTTAACGGTTCAACGTCCCAAAATGTTGAGAAATTTATTTTTGCTTAACAAATCAACAAAACAGCCATTTGTATTTCCCTCAGAATAATTTTAAAATGTTACGAGATGCATTTTGAGAGCCGAAAATGACTAAAAATGCGTTTGCGCTCCTCCAGGCCCTCAGCTACATTTGGGTGAAATTAGTGGATAAGGGAAGAAAAGGGGACAGAAAGAAGAAAATAAAGAAAAACGGAAAAAAAAGTAAAATGAGATGAGAGAAGGGAAGGGGGAAAGATCAAACAAACCTCCCGAACAAAAACGTTCTGGCTACAGCCTTGTTCTTAGCGGTGAAATACGACGAAACGGCAGCGCGACGCTACACAACGCCAGAGCGACGGCGAAACAGCTGCAGCTGCACTTCGGCGAAAATTGCCAATTAGAAGTGTGATAATAACAACGATCTTAACCGTCCGAAATCGATAACAACAACAACAACAACAACAACAACAACACCAAATTAATTATTTCAAGTAACGCAGTGAATAATTGTAACTATAGCAATGTTGTAACTAGAGGAAGCACCGAACGAAAAAAGACTGTCAGTACGGTTACCCACAAGAGGCTGAGCGGCATGGCAAAATAATTAGAGGCTCGCGTCTCATAATGGTGCATACTACAATGATTATGACTACATCAATTTCGGGGCCAAGAGCCCCCAATAGGAGCATGCAACTCTCACAGCCTCAATGACTGAATCTATTCCGGTTCTTCACTATCGGTGTCGCTATCGCCGTCATCGCTATCGCTTTTTTCCACGTTTCCCAACTTTCGTTTTCTGCTTGTCCTGACGGCGACTCCTCCCGGCTTTGGACATTTAAATCTTGCGCTCACGCCGTGAGCTTTTTTGCGCCTTACGTTCACCCTGGGATGACCCGTGTCCCGCCGTTGTTCCGCGCTGCTTGCCGCTGTATCTCTGTTCACGGTCGAGCCGCTGCTTTTCCCGGCTACGAAACTTTCTTCCACGAGAGAGTCTTCGCTGATGTAATCCATCGATGATCGTCTATATACTGAGAGTTCAATTCTAGGCTCGGTTCTTGTCTGGCAGTCAAGGGAATCGGTAGAACACGTTTCGCATGTTTCTCCAACACTTTCGTGCGCCTGGTCAGACGAAACGGTTGTTCGGGCGGCGAAAGTTAGTTTAGGTTCTTCGAAGAAACTGTCAACAGCACCGGAATCATCTCCGTTTAAACTGTCACCGGAAATTTCTTCATCATCGCCGGGAAAGTCTCGACGGGTAACAGTGGTTGATCTAGCTGCGAAGTCGAAGTCGGTTGGAACCGCAGCGGAAACGTTCTGCCAAGGATGAGCCGAAGGTTTCACGCCGGCTACTTGCGGTTCTCCGGCTAAGTTCTGATGGGCGTAACCGGCATCGATCACATCATCAGGTGCCGACCATTGAGCGTGATTGGGAAGGAAAGGCCAGACTGGCGCCGGTTGATGATGGGACAGAATGAACTGCGAATTATTATCCGGGCCTTGCTTGTTGTCGCTGCTATCCGAAGAAGACGTGTCGTCGCTCGGGTACTGTCGCTTTCTCGACAACCTTATTCGCGATCCAAGAACCTCTGTACCGCCCGTGGGAGGCGTGGGAGGCCAGTGAAACGTAGGCCTATCCCCGGCCGCAGAGTAGTTACTAAACCTCTGCGGACAGAATTTCTGTCCTAGACTGCCGTGGGCAGCAAATGCTGTTCTGTCTTCCGCGTCAACGTCAAGCGGGGATCCGGCTAACTGATGTTTATCTTTATCATCGTGAAGTCGGAAACTGTACGGTTGGAACGGCATGGCGTCTCCCGTCGTTTCCTTCATATGGCCGGTAGCAGAAACACCAGAAACAACGTATTTTGGTTCAGGCAGCTTTTCGACTGTGTCCAGACGGCGTCTGTCAGACACGGAAGGTAAAAAATCGTCGTCGCTATCTAGAACGGTGACAGTTTCCGTCTCTTCGATGATTTCCACGTCGACGTACTCGGTAATGACTACGTCTTCGTCTTCATCCAGTTCTCCACCATCATCAACGTATTTACCGGAGTCGCTAAAATACGCGCCCTCCTCGACAGCACTCAAGTCGTCTACGTCGTCGTCGTCTGCCACCGGGTTGGCGAATATCCTCTCCACCTCCGAGTCCACGGAACTTGTTTCACACAATGCCGCCTGCTGCAGCCCTCCGCCATCCAACCAATGCGCGGCAGGATTCGAGTTCTGGTCCAGAATTTCGATACTGTCGTCGTCGGCATCGGGGAGCCGTTGATCGTCGGCTGTGACTGCAATTTGCGGCTGTGCAATATCTTCGTCACCAACAGTCACAGTGGTTTCGGTTGCGTTCGTATTTTCCAAAATCACGGTAAAAACGTCGGCGGTTAGGCAACCGGCAATATCCTGCGGGTTCTTTTGGTTAATCTCGACATCGTAATGTTCTTCGGAGGTTAGTTGTGGCTCAACTTTCAAGCATGTTTGCTGTAGTTCGTTGTAAGTATCGTCTAAAGGATAGTTACTGTGAGTCACGGCAGTGTTTTCGATGTCTGTCGGCGTTCTTGTCACATCAGTCGGTTGAGTTTCTTGTGGATCATCGACAACTTGGTCTGGAAGCGATCTGGGCCAAAGAAGCTCAGATATCTGATTACTCGTCTTTGCGGACGACACCGTCCAGGCGATAATAGTGTTAGTCTCTTCGGCATTCTGCATCGCATTAGGATCATCCGTAACTGTAGTGTCGGTCGATTCTATATTCACATCCACCGCCGATTCCAGTTGCGACGGCAACTCCTGAACTGTCAAGGTCTCAGAAAGGTCCAAACCAGTTTCTTCACAGAGCTGAGTCGTTGGTTTAATTCTGGAGATCAGAGTATCTTCCGACTGCAATACAGGCGCTGGAAAAGTAGCAACAGCATCAGTCTTCTCTACATTGTAAGATATCTGTTCAGCGGTATGCTCTGCTACATCGGGCGGCAATCGGATCGGCTTCGAGCGTTTGTATTTTCTCGGCTTTCTAGCAGTTTTCGCAGCCTGAACGCTCTGCGAGGCATTTGTATCGTGCTCGGCAGACTGTGTCTGGGCGACGGCACCAGCTGCAGTCTGGCTATCCTTGGCGTCCGAGCAAATTTCAATGATCCGAGTCAGTAGCGAATATACATCGGTTGCAGTTTCGGCATCAAAACGCGTCGTCTGATGGGAACTTTTCTTCTGCCTGTTTCGCTTTCTTCTCTTTTTTCGCTTCTCAAAACTTTCCGATGCCGAAATATCATCTGCCGCTGGTTTTGTTGCGTGCGACACATTGAGTTGGTATTCGTCCAAGGATGATTCGCCACTGCTGCCGACCTCAAACCGTGTTTCCTTTTCTGCCCCTATCCAGTCTTCGTCCCTGAGTAGAGGCACACTAACATTCGTATTGTCTAGTTCTTTTGTGGTTACTGTCAAGGTTGCCACTGAAAGATCAGTTGCGAGTGTCTCTGGTGTAAAATTAAGCGCAGAACCCTCGCCTATAATCTCATCTTTTTCTGGCAGCCCATCTTTTTCTTCAGTCGAGCTTTCTGAAACAAAAAACGCAGTTACGCTTGGCTGAACTATTTTAGAAGGCTTTAACTTTCTCTTTTTCTTCTTTTTGGCAGCAGTTTTAAAGAGAGGCGCGTGCACAGAAAATGACGATGGTTCTGACATTTCTTTACTGTTTTTGACTGACAAAATATCTAACGGCTGGTCAGTAATCTTAGCGTTTTCCTCGAGGCTTTCTGACATAAGTTCGTCGGCTCCTGGAACAACAAAAACGTCGAGTTTTTCATCGTTTTGCGTGACGTTATCCAGTGAGACACACGACTCGTTCATTTCATTTTCTCGGACAGAAACGCCAGTCGATGGTACGTGATTTGTTTTCGGCTTTCGCTTCTTTCTATTTTTCTTTCTTGTAGGTTTAGCAGACTCGCCGTCTTCGATTGACTTAGAGACCTCAAAACCTGCACTTTGAGTATCCAAAAACATCTCATCAGGCTTACTATAGTCATAATTTTCTTCATTTGGCATAACAGTTTCATCTGCAGACAACACAGTTGGCGCCGATTCGTCGGCATCCGGCATCCCGTGCTCTGCTTCACTGATCGTCACTGGCAATGCGGTAATGTGTTCGCTGACCGAATTCTCCACGGTCGCATTATCTACCACCACTTGCCCGGCCTTCTTCTTTGTACGCTTCCGCTTTTTGGTCTTCTTGGGAGTTGAGAATGTTTCACCGTCACGTGCTTCAGCGGGTACCGATGTTGAGCTGATTTGAATACTGTTATCATCAACACTTCCAGCTTCTACAGTAGCGGCAGAACAAGGCTCGGTCAAAATTTCGCTAACAATATCACTTTGGTTCACAAATGGAGGATCCTTGAAAGCAAGAGAAGATTCCGCATGCCTTAAATCATCCTTTAGCGATTTCGGTTTCTTTTTTCTATTCTTTCTTTTCCTTTTAGCTTTTTCGTCCGTCAGCTCCTCCGCAATCAAAGTTGTGTCGCCAGTGTACATTGTCGGGCCGATGTTGTTACAGCTTGGCGGTTGTTCGTCGGAACACGAAGCTTCCTGATTGGAATGTTGTTGATCAATTTCCGTTTGTCTCGCACCAATAACTTGCTGCTGCGTTAATACTTCACGAACGATGATGTCAGGTACCAACAGTTCTTCAGTTAGATCGGTTTCTTCCGGCAGACTGCACCGTTCTTCAATCATTGAAGACTGTGTGAAGTCGTCTGTATCTCTAACGGCAGCTGTGTACTTATTCATACAGCCGTTGTCTCTGTCGTTGCGTTCGCCTAGCACGTGTGGCTGAGATTCTCTGACGCCTATTTCAGTTGCATCATCCGCAGTCTGAATAGGCAGTTCCGAAATAGGTTCTGTGGTAAGTAAATTAGAAGACGATAAGCTTATAGCGTGGTCGCACTCGGGTGTAACGCTCACATCATGGACATTACCGGTAGCCAAAATGTTGCTATGTTTACGCTCTGTGTGATCAGCAGTCGTCGGCGACAGCACTCGGTCGGAAAAATCATCCGCACTGCTAATCTCTACGTTGCGGTTTTCTGCTAACGCTATAACCGGTGTCAACTCTTCTGCAGCAGGAAGGTCTGTAGATGCCTGTTTACTGCTGGCAGTTCGTGGCTCTCGATGCTCAACGTGAACACACATACTAACGTCCTCATCGTCTTCCAGTGGAACATCCTCCAAGCTGTCGCGACTTGGTCCCGGTGCTTCGTGAAGCGATGTAAATGCGAAGGAATCAGTTGTATCGTCGGTGGGCGGTTTCACGGATGAGACAGCGGGAGCTCCTTTAATGCCTGCATAAGTACGATCGCTGACAGTAGTCATATGCGAAGAAAACGCTGGCAAATTGCCAGTCTCTACGGAATGGAGCAATTTCAGCGACTGATAGTGGCTCTGCAATGCAACGACATCAGCACGATTACGATCTAGTTGTCCTTGCTTGTCCGTAGTGCTTGTAGTCGGGAGTGTCTGTAATTCGTACTTCCCAGCTTGTGGTCGAACACTTCTACTTAACAGTTCTTCCGACAGTTCGTTCTTGCTGTCTGATAAAAGAACTGCAGATTCGTGGCAGTGGGATGAATCAATCGAAATAGTGTCTGGTATGCCTACATCTCCCGCGGTTGACTTCTTCATTTCTGCTGATATGTCAATAGGTACTCCGTCAGGTACCTGGTCATCAGCTAACACAGTAGAAACATCAGCATCATTCGTTTTCGAAGTCCCATGCGGTATTTTAGCAGCTGTTTTGTCCGAAAGGCGCAATGACGTATCACATGGCTGTATAGAGTCTCTCTCAACTTCTTTTAGGACGGCAAGTGCAGCGTAGTAGTACGGCAGAATTTCTGCCACAAAACTTTCTGCCGACGACAGTGCCGATTTCTTCACTGCGCCTTCATCACGTCTCATTGCATGAGTAACTTCAACCTGGGAACCTGCTACAGTGCTTGTTGCAGTGGCTGACTCAGATCTGATCTGAACTGCTCTTATACCTTCAGAAAACAGATCAGCAACACGCTGCTCATCTTTAGTGACGGCCTCATGCCCAAGAACTGGAATATCTTCTGCCAAATAGAGTTCTACAGTTGGTTCTTTAGTGACTAAAGTCTCTTCAATTGCCAGTGTTGGAACACTCGATTCCGAAAGATCAAATTCGGTGCTTTGAAATTCTTCTGCTGGTAGTGCCATTGCTGTGTCACTCGAGGCTTCAGGAATAGATTGTGACAAGAATAACTCGGGACGTTCTTCAACCGACACAATTCCAATATCAGATATTTCGGTGCTACTCGTTAAAACATCTGACTCAACACCAGCCTCTATGGCATGACTTTCAGCAGTCCGCAAATTATCAGAGGAGATCTGCATTCGAACATCGGATGCAGATGGCGGCAGTTCAGCACTAATTCCGATATCAAGTACTTCAAGCGTCAATGCTGTCGCATCACGTTCTGTAGTGGGTAATTTAGCAGCAGACATCGTCTCAACTACTGGAACAGCGGACACATCATCTAGTTGCTGCTGTTCAACAGCTGGCTCATTAAAATGGAGTTCTGCAGCTGGTTTCAAAAAAAGCAGTTCAAGTGAATGCTCTGTATGATGAACAGCTTCATCACTGGCTTCAGCATCAGGCCAAGCTGCATCTTCTGCACTTATTGTAGCTATAACGTCTGAAACAAGTTCTGTTTGAACGTCTTCTATGCATTTGTCAACAAAATGTCCAAAGTCGTCAGCCATTACGTCAGTACCTGATTCGAGACTAGAAGTCACCAAGAAGCTGGAAGAATTTTCAACAGTCAACTGATGTTCAGCCTCTGAAGAAAGCTCGAAGCAAACATCTTCCATAGACCCCGAAAAAACTTTTGGAGGCAATTCTTCCGCACCTTCAACAGAAATTTCAACATGGGCCGTAATTTCTCTCCGAGACTTGGCAACAGCGACAACGTCATGTTTACCTCGTGCGACATCAGAATAAAGTCGACTCCTATCTGCAAAATAGCCGCCACTTCCCACAGGCACAGTATTTTCCAGCTGAGCATCAGGAGCCGTGGTCGATACAGACTCGTTTGAATATAGCTGAGTAGCTGTTTTTGCCTCAAGCTCTTTGAGATTTTCTAACGACGGTTGTGACACAACGTTAACCACGGATTCAGCTACAGGCTCGCAAACTTCATCTAAAACGAGAACATCAGCACCCTCATCTGAAAACTCAAGTTTTTTGTTTGGTTTATGCCCAAATATAACTTCAGCTTCAATCTCATATTCTGGCGAAACATCTGTGGTTGCAGCTTCGGTTGTATCACGTACTGTTTCCAGTTGTCCATCGTCTGTAACTGTCACGGGAGGAACCCCAGTCAGACTTTCATTTGACACTTCTATACTTGCTAATGCAACGGCACTCTCTGCATCTGACGAATCCGCCACAGACTCCGAAACAATCTCTGTATTACTGCCAGTTGGGCCGTGCGTAGTTCCTGCGACAGATTCTTCTTTTGTTTCAGATTGTTCAGTCTCAAAAACAGCAGCATCTGCATCCTCCATATATTGTGCCCACATTTCTTCAGCATCATGTCTGTGGCGCAGTCGCCTGTGTTTCCTGCTCTCGACGACTGTGAAAGATTCGTCGTCAGTGTCGTCTTCCGATTCCTCGATGATTTGTTTCTCAGAGGCCTGTTCTTCAACATCACTTGCCACTGCGTCAAGTTTCTCCGCCCGTTTATCCGTAAACAGTATCTCCTCTTCGCTCTTGGCACGAGACGTGGAAATTGACAACAGTTCGGAGCCTTTTTCCGTTGCCCTAACGTCGCTGACTTCACTTTCAGATGCTCTTTTGACACGTCTATGTTTTCTCCTGTGTTTCTTTGCCTCACTGCCAACAATGTATGTCACAATATCGTCCACGTTTTCGGCGTCCCATTCCTGGAGAAATCTACTTGCTTTCAGCCTGTTGTGAACTCTACCACTCTCAAAATCCCCAAGTTTAGCAAGACTCGCATAATGACCAACGCATTTTTCTGTTTTAATTTTTTCACGTGCCACGGATGCAACCTTGCTGATCTTAGTCTTAGCGTCTGCGCTGTCAGAAATCTCCGAAAAACTAAAACTGTTAAACGTTTCAGATACTTCTTCCTTGCTCATCTCGCTAGAAGCTGAAACGCGACTAGTTTTCACTTGTTCAACTGCTGTCACTGACATGTTAGGCTCACGCTCCATTTCCGAATTAACAGTAGTCTCACGATCAACTTGCGCAAGACTTTCTGCTATTACCGCAGGTTTTTGCGAATGGACGACATCGGCTATGTTTTTGCTCAGCATTTCTGCATACGGTTCACCTGGAACTCTGACAACAGATCTTGGTGTTACTGTAATCAGGCGCTCAACTCGGATTGTTTCGTGTGACGCTGACGCAAGTGACTCAGATGCAGCAGGTCCCAGCTTCATAAACGCCAACTCGGTTACAGCAGCAACAGCTGGCCCTGGTTCCGGTGTAACGTTAGTGACAGCTTTCTCTGTTATCCCAGCGATGTACACTTCCGTAGTCGTTGAATCGTATTCTAGGTCTACTTGTTCTGTTCTTTCTGGCTCTGATGATATACGTGATAATGCTTCTTCTGCATCACCTGTAACACTTTGCGGCAAAGTTTTCATGTCGGCCAGAATCACATCTCCCGGAGGACGTTCGTCGCAAAGTTGGTGACCAAATTCCGCTGCATCTACAGGCCCTTCTGCAGCTACTGCACTCACTGATACTTTCGTATCTAGCTGCGCTTTAATGGGTTCTGATCTTTGAGGTTCAATACGATCCGGCGTCATTCCTGTCACAACTTCGTCTGCCACTACAGCCGGTACAAGTGGAACTGTTTTTATTTCGAGCTCCGTCACTTCTGCAGTTTCATCAGTGCGTTGATTGATCTCCAGTGAGAAATCTTGTAGTGGACATTCTTCACCACCAGCCTCGGACAAATTTTGCACCGACGGCACAAAAGGTTCAGCTGTATGTAATTCGTCAGTCACTGCATCTTTAAACTGTTCTGCTGTCGCACGAATTCCGTCAAATGACGTCGTACACTCCGACAGCGTTGAGTCTTGTGTGGCTGCATCTTCGGAGACCTGCTTCTTTACCTGCTTTCTGTCCTTCTTGGTTTTAACGACTGTGAAGCCATCATCTTGTATATCATTGTCCTTAAAACGATCCTCGTCCAACAAAACTCGATTTTCAGGACTTTCTGTTTCTGTCCGTGAAACATTTGGCGTGTTGTGAACGAGTGGTAATCTTGCAGCATGAATAGCTGCTACCCTGTGTGTAGGCATGCGAGATGACAACACGTTCCCATTTTCAACATCACTAAGCACAGCTAGACTACTGTAATTCACAACAGACAATTCTGGACGAGCAGAGTCTGGGTACAGGTATTTCGCAGCAGCAGCAGCACAACTGAAAATGACATCGTTTGCTTTATCTTCTTCCGCCTCTATGACATTTCTTTGTATCACTTCCTGGTCACTGACAGTCTCCGTTTCTGCAGTAAACCCACCTACCACTGCATCATCGGCACTGATCCGCCTACTAGTGTTTAGCAGACCAGTTTCTACATCTTTGAGTCTACCATACACGGGATAGTAGCGAGCTTCTTCAGCAGTCATATACATCAAACCGAGGTCACCTGATGGCACCAGCGTCGCTAGTTTACCGTCGCCAAATTTGCACGTATTGGTTTCACGTGATAGGCCTACTGCTGAAACATTTTCACCCATCTGCTCAGCATAATTAGTATCGTGGCTATAATACTTTCCAGTCTGATCATTGTACGATAAGTCGGCATTGAAATCTTTCACAGAGTCGTCTGTCACATTTGCACTTATTTCCATGATTTCTGGCTGTTCAGACTTCTCGTCTCCGCATTCGCTTGTTATGGTTTGGCCACGCTCGCTGCTATCATGTGCCTTACTCGGCTTTGACGCTAAGCCTACTCTTCCTAACTGAAGGCATTCGCATATTACGCGATAATCCGCAGCCAACGAAGCCAGTTCTTTGCGATCCAAACGTACTGAAGGCTGGTAGTCGGATGAAGAATGACCAAATGATAAATCTTCCGCATCGCCCAGACCGGCCCTCTGCTGGTTCATCTCCAACAGCAGCTGTACTGTTGCGTATTTACCGGCTATCTCAGAAAGACCATCACTGCCGGCAGCTGGTGGCTCATCGGGAATGCCTACATCCGTGGGAGAAACCATGCTCTGCCATATTTCGTCAGAAAGACTGGTGACAGCTACATTATCGTTCAGTGTAGCGGTATTGCTTTGCAAGTCTGCATCTAACGCAGAAACACCAACGAATTGTTCTTTGTGGCCGGTGACAAGATGTCTTGATCTACTAGGGACAGCATTCTGACTTTCAGAGAAAGAAACACTGTCCACTGGAATCTGGTCGTAGTCAGCAACGGCCCACTCAGTAAATACCTCAATGTCATCTACCAGTTCCACTGAATACCTTCGACCATAATAACTCTCCAGATGATCACACGATCCTTCGTAGAGACTAATCGATCCAAAATAGCCGGTGTCCTCCGAATCGGGAAAAGTGGACCCACTTAAGCACTGAGGTGAACTAGCTAGGGCGCTACTGGGAGGTGTTAATGCACGTAGGTTACTACTAGCTACAGCCGAAACGCTACGCACAACAGTCGGCGCAACTGGTGATATAATGCTGTGAAACGTGGAAGATGCGTCAGTTTTGAAAGGCAGTTGTCTTCGGCGTCTAAGACCTCGGGACAGCGAGCTGCATTGCATATCCTCTTCGTTACTAACGGGCGACCCAAGTTGACAGTGTAGGCCACCATCTCCATCCGAACATTTCTACAAAACAAACAAGCAGATTCGCCACGCCGTGTGCCGACATGTATGCGGCAGTCCACCTAGTACTCGTCGCACATTAGTGACCGTACCTGTCCACTGCACTGTGCCCACAGTGTGCCTGAGAAGCTGGGCTGGTATCTAACACCGGTGATCACATGCTGGACGCATGGAATAAATATTGACGCGAGATGTGCTTTGTTTTCTGGAGGTTTTTGACCTCTAATGAACTGGACCTTTGGGCCGAAGATGGGCACACAAGTTTCTCCTAAGTGGCAGAACCTTCAAACCAATTTGGGTTTTTTCCGCGATATTTTAGTTTTTGAGTTGAAGAGACCATACGCGATAGACAGATCTGTTACATAAGTAAGTAAGTAAGTAAGTAGGTGCATATTTAAAGTGCAAAATGTCAGCCAGTGGCCGAATCTGAGGCACATAAGTTCGTAATGTGACCACATAATCAGAGTAAGGGTACCCGTCATGTATTTCAATAGTGGTACAGCGGCCGTTCACATACATACAAGTATGGTTTACCTGAAAATTTCACTTGTACAAGTAGTTTCTGTGCAGATCGTGTTTTTATCCAACCCGTGTGAAGTAAACTACCCGTAAATAGCAATGATACAATTTATAAAAACTATGGCGCATATTTGACGTCAGAACTGATGTCATTGTAAAACAGTTCATCGATTCGATTTCATTCAGTTGTTCTTCTACAAGTGATCGTCAACACTCCACTCGTACGAGTGAAGCTCCTACAAGCCAAGCCAACTGTATGTATAACAATTTACTACCAGTAATTGTATTCGCATCTGAAACTTGATTACTAGCAAATGAAACATCGCCTGATACAATGAGGAAAACGTGCAAAAAAACTAACAGAAAATACTGGCAAACATATTTAAATGGTTTCTATAAACCTTCTGTGCTATAACTGTAATTCCTGAAGTTAACGGTTAGTAGGAGTTTCACTGTCCTATCATGCAGACCAGTTACCAAAGTCATCACTGCAAAACGACAAGTGGGACTGACTTTTATTCACATTACTATTCTTCTCAGATACAAAGCATCCAGAACTAAGAAAATAAACAGTACTGCTAGTGATCAACTGTCACGACTATATTAATCACTTCAGGAAATACTTGTTATATGATCCACTCTGCAATAACCTTTCAAGTCTACTGGTAAAAAAACGATAAACAATTTGCATAATATTCAAAATTCAGCAGACGCCATGCCGATGAACCAAACAGCTGAGACAAACAAATATACAAAAATGCATGCCAAAGTAATCTTAGAATTCAGGAAGTTCAGGGACATAGCAAGATTGTTGAACTTCAGACTGCAAAAACCAACGACTACACAAATATGGCTACATACAAGCATTTAAATATCAGACCAAAGCGGCCCAAACCTAACTTTGAAAAAAATCTGGTTGATGATGACCTTTCTAAAACAATGGAGTCAAACAAGAAAACTTCATTAATTTTCATTATGATATGGCAGACTAGATAAACTAAGATTAAATGGAGTTTATCTGTGATAAACCAAGCTAACTACAAACTGAAAGGGTACAGCAGTCGAAACACAACCGCAAACTCAACCAAATCGAACAGAAATAAAGTTCTGTTTTTGCAGATAATTCACAATAAAAACCACCAAAATCACCTAACAACAGTTATATGCTATCACAGTAAGCTGAATACATATTAAAAAGCAAACTGCATGCATAGTATGACTAGCCAGTAGCCACTGTGGATAGACATTTCAAATAAAGCAATAACTGCGAGTATATGCAAAATGTTTGGCACCAGTGCATTATAAGTAACATGTCAATTGTGCTTCAAGTGTGTGCAATTATGCTGACAACAGACACGAGATAGCATAGAGATGTGGGGTGGCATATAAAAATGTGGAAATTACAGGCTTCAAGCAGATTGAATAGTCAAACAGTTTTGGAAATGATAAAAATCAACTAACGTTAACCACTTGAACACAACTGTTCAACACGACCAACCTTCATCGCAATGATCAATGCCAATCATTTACAAAACTGATCCAACTGCTCAATTTATATGCAAAGCAATGCTCCTTCTTCCTATGCATCCCTGGCAGTTATCTTGGTTAACAGTTAGCAGCAAGCACCGGGACTAACAAGCGTCAAACACACAAAACAAGTGCAAGCAGAACGCATGGCAGAGATGTGCGGACTGCGGACCCATCAGTCCCCGAACCCAAATCTGCAGGATTTTTTTGGGGGGGAGGGGTCGCGGACTGACGTGGATCCTGTTTCAAGACAAAATTTGCAGACGCGGACTGATGCAAATCTTGTTCTGTGACGAGTGTATTTTTGCCTAATAAAAATTAAAAACAGAAAGCAGTGATGTGTGTTGAAATATGCATAGCACCGAAGCACTTGAACAGGTAAATTGTTATCTGTTATAGGCCTAGCCATAGTGGACAACCGTACGTACTAATGACTAAAGGCATAGGCCTATTCGATGTAGAAGTGGACTGACAGCAGATCCTTGGTCAAAATCTGCGGACTGACGCAGACTCAAAAATTTCAGGATCCGCACATCTCTGACGCACAGTGTCAACTGTTATAACTTAGTAACACTGGATATAGATACGAGCAGTCTACAGGTAGACTAGCAGCCCAGTTGTCTAGCTTGGTTCAAAGGTCAACTGATACCAAAAATGTTCCACATTGTTTCTGCAACTAAACAAGATAAACTCCTGCAGTGGTTTTGCTATGACTATGATAAATGAACACAGACTTAAATTTCGATAATAGTAATATTATCATGCCGCTCCTGTGTCCCGTATTGGCTCCTAACCTAACAACAAAAAGGCACAGAATCGGCACAAACGTTATCCAGAACAGAAGTAACTAACATACAAATTTTCAGTTGAGATCAAATGTAAAGGTTATGGCTCTCTAGGTGCAGTGCTGCACAACATATCAGCATCGGGCCGAAGTATTCTCTCATTACTGATATTTCACTGTAATCACATCTATCAACTTTTCTGGTCTCAGAACAGCTTATATCACACAAGACAGAAAATGCAGTCTCTTGGCTCAATGCCAACAAGTGCAATCACTTGAACTAAGCCATAACGCACAAGAACAGTAACAGTCCGAGTCACAAAGCCATTCAAACAAAAACCATAAACTCACAACAACCAGTCACAAGCGGATCTGCCAAAATGTTCATGCCATCAGCATCACGGGAAATGGAAACAAAGCACACGGCAGCCGGTTGTGACAGACATGCAACACCACGTAACAATGTCAGGCTCTAACGTGCAGCAGCTTCGCTATTCACCTGGTCAGCTCGAGAGTCAGGCGTCGTCACTGAAGATACTGAGTCGACGTAAACAGCATGCCCAAGATCAACCAGCTGAGCCGCTACGTCAATGTCCTGAACACAACATCCTTCATACATGTGACTAGTCCCTGAAACTGCCGCCATTAAGGCATCGGACCGCAACCAGCCATTAAGTTCGGGGTCCCAGACCGCTAACGTTACACGCCACCGCTGCAGATAAACTAGTGGCTTTAGCGATAAGATAAAATAAAACAATGTGCACTGCTAACACTGCTCACGCCCTCATCAGTCATCACAGTGCCAGTGGTGACAATCAGCGAATGCCTATTAGTTCTGCAGTGTAATAGGAGTTACTACTGTGAGTGAGTGTGTGAGTGAGCAGGGTTTAACGTTCCACCCGACACAGTATAGGTCATTTCGGGGACGGCCTTTTCAGGCAGTGCACACAAACACATAATAATGGAACAGAAAGTTTAACCTTTATAGAAACACAAAACACAAAAAACGAGCTTAACTTAAAACTGTAAGAACTCCGTTATGTGTGTGCATATATAATTAACAATAATGGCAGTTCTACTAATCTTCCCTGTTATCCTTCAAACTGTCATTAATTTCAAAATGCTGTCTACTGGAGAACGGGGGGAGCGCCGAAAACAAGATGCTGCAAATTTTGAGCGGGGTGTGTACCCTTTCCCAGCTTATTAGAGGGTCTGCGCGACCACTGTAAGCAGCCCCAGTGGTTCAAAGCAGACATAATTTTTTTTTTACATTTTAGCATCACATAACACTTCTGGCAAAATTATATCACAGTGAGCTAGCGTGAAAAATTCAGTCTATTTTTCACCAGCAGATTACCAAAAACTGGACTGACAAACAAACACTAACAGCTGCTATTAACTTGAAGGAATACTGAAGACTTATAGCAATGGGCAAATTCAGCAACTGGGCAGAAAAATTCCTAAGTACAGCAGCACTTCAATTATACTGGCGCATTATGCTGGTATCACCAAAAATATTAATTATGCTGTGCAATGTAACTGCACTAGTAACATTTGCGTATAGTGTAAAAGTAACAAAATTAGCACAGCACAAGCTGCAACATTTAAAATTCATCAACATAAGATAATTAATTAAATGTAATACTATATACCGTTGGTCCGTTGGTGTCAACGAGCTGAACGCACGGCATCTGAAACCCGCTGTCGTCAGTCTGGTGGCCAACAGTTCGCGACATGACTGCCTTCCACTTAGCCGTGTGAGTCAGGTCTTCAAACGCATCCACAGCGGCACCAGTCCACTCGACGCCTGCAGACATATGTACACAACTCCCAAGTCAATCAATCAGTACAAACATATATGTAGAAAGCCATAATATGTCGAGAATGAATCAGAAGTGTTTAACCAAAAAAAGACATTTTTCCAGAGTTACTCCTTGACTACTTGTACACAGCAGTCAACGTAACCAGTGACCACTCCAAGTTACTCCGGATTGAAGTCCAAGTCGCATCATTTTACGTAACTGTTATAAAGCGTTAATTGGCTTAATCAAATGCTACTTTGTCAATATTGATTAATCTACTGGTTGCTAATACATCTTAATACCCTTAAAATCAGGTTTAAAGTACTCACTTTTCCCTTTTCGCGGCTTCGGTCATTATCGGAACAGTGACATCATCTGCAGGAGGGTTGCTAACTAGCTTTATTGCCTTGAAGTCAAATGCAGCTTAATTTACGATCAAATAGCTTCAAAAAAGCCAAATTTTCCATCAATAGTTGAACCTACTAAAAAACCACAATATTCCAGCACATCGTTAATTTTACAAATCATACACCTCTAATAGTAAACATATAAACAATGACAAAATTTCTGAAGTCACCTATGGGTTATTACTTGTACTGTAAATTGGACATTATTCTGAGTAAAATTGACGAATTTACTGTGTTTTCAATGCGATAATATTATTTAGCATTTTTATTTCACCCGTAACCAAAAACGGTCGCCAACAGCCCAAAAATTATCATTGGATCTTTTACGTTTTCACGCTCATGGACAGCTCGGGGGGTCTGGACCCCCCAGCCAGTTGCGCTAATGGGCAAAGCTTTTATATTTTTCAAGCAGAATGTTAGGGAAATGAAAATCTTTCAATAAATGGACACACAATTCCTTAACACTGACACTAACCAGTTAATGTGTTCGGTGTTCAATGCAAATATTCTAACATTGTTGACAACAAGAAAAATATTCAACACTGTATGCAAAAGTAGATGGCTAGAAGAGCTAATTTAGAACTAAGCATATTCGGTGCGTATTGCTTCAGTCTATGGCTTGATTTGACGTAATTTTGCACCCTAGATTATTTTTATTTTTTTTACTGATGAACCGCAGAACCCTTGGCAGATGCTCATGGAACCCTGGGGTAGTTGAAAATCACTGGCTTACGCAACAAACATTGGTCAATGGAAAAAATTTCATCATCATATTCATTACACATATGACAAACTCATAACGGATTTGAAATGAAACTGCAGCCAGCAAGACTTAAGACTTACCATTAATAGGTTTGACGTTTGCCAAGCAGCATTCAACAGCTTGGAATGGAAGACTCTGAAAGTCACTTCTGTAACCCAGCAGACGCATATGTAAGTAATCTAAGTATATAAATGTGTGGCATGACAGACAGCATAAAGATCAGTATAGCTATTATATGATAATCAAACACAACTTTTGGACTTCTGTTTCACCGCCTCAGTCATAACTGTCAATGGGCAAAGAGAAAGGCATCCGTTCAGTCAAAAAACTGCTTCAGCAAAGTTGCAAAGTTACAAGCTTCTGCCTTGGAGATCAGGCTAGAGTAACATAGTTTTAACCCCGGAAATGTATGCCGGATAAAAAAGCATCGAATAATAATAATGATGAAAGAAATAGATGTAATAGCAAGGTAAAAGTAAAAGTAGTGGTATCAGTAGCAGTAATGGCTGTAACGGGCTTCGTAATTGCAGCATAATCAAATGAGTGAAAATACACTGACAACACTGCACAACTCAAAAGAGCATATAAGCACTTCATATGCTACACTGTGTCCAAAAAAAAACACCCCGAACATTTTCGATTGTAAGTTTAAAAAGTATTATCAGATTTAAATAATTTTTGACACCAATATTTCTGACACAACTGGCGATCAAATGACCGTCCAATTTTCCACCGCACCCACGGTTTGCTTCTACACTACCTGGGATAAAAAAAACCATTGAAATATTATATTTTTATTTTATTTTGCCTTTTCGAGTTTTCCCACATAGTGCAAAAGCAAACATTTGGTGAGACGAGAACTAGAATGATCATTTGATGTCAAGCAGTGTTGCAAATATTTGCACCAAAAATTATTAAAATCTGTTAATCTTTTTCTCAAGTCACAACTGATAATGTTGGGGATGCTTTTTTGACGTAATTCTGTTCATTTCAACTCATACTTCGTTGGTTCTGTTTTCCTCAGGAAGCAGAAATTGGTTGAGGTGGAATATTAAACGGTCATTTGATGGCCAGTTGTGTTCAAAATATTCATACCAAAAATTATTAAAATTGGATATCCCTTCTTCAAGTGACAATCGATAATGTTCGGGATGTTTTTTTCCAGACACGGTGTAGCATGACCACATATACGACTCTGCGACTAGTGTATTTAGAAAGTCCTAAGATGGCGCTACTGCTACCACATTTCTGTCTATTCTTCGGCATAGCTGGCACTGTCCTGCCTACTAACGCTCACAACTAAAAAATGGGCCAATCAGCAGCCGAGTATATCGTGCTTCGCCATCCATAGAACAATAAATGACACAAAGCAGTATGTTCAAAACAGAACAAAAACTAAGAATTTCTACACATTTTTTCCCTGACATTTTCATAGCTGGGAAATTAACTTATCACCGGTCCAACTTTAAAAACAGTACGGAGAATTAGTGCAGAATTGGTAAAATCTGCAAAAACGTTAAGCGGCATTCCAACTATTTCTGCCCAGATAATATTGCAGGTTTTCACTGTAATCATAATAAAGCAAGATTCCAACCGAAGAAGTCTAATTCGGTCTCTGGCGACCCAGCAGCTGTCACCGAAGTCTCCGTAGTACAAGTCTACCTTGTTATCATTGACAGCAGACACCTCGGCCCTATACCAGAGGCTGTCACTGTCAAACGGAGCAGCTACTATATCACCCTCACACACCTCTGTCATCGGCTCACCCTATCGCAAATACATAAACACGTTGTGAAAGCAATCATACCAAATTATGTGTTGGAATCGGGAAAAATCAGTCATAACCTATTAGCCACTTCCTAGTGTGTATGCTTTATATGCAATCAAACACTGCGATTACGATTACCATTAACAACTTACTTTTAACTTCCTAACAAAAACCAGCATCTCACATGATTCATTTCCACTAGGCATTACTCAAAAAATACTCAGTAAGCTAAACTAGAGAAGAATGCTCTTGAAGCAGGACCTTCAAAACAGGCTAAATGTATTTCTTGTCAGCTCAACAATCAACAATCAGAATTTACACTGCAATGCACTCCACTTGCGCATTTAAACAATACAATTTACAAGAAATTTCAGCTAATGCTCACAAGACATGCAAAAGCCTATAGCAGTTCTTGTTCACAAACTGTCAGTCTATCTCCAGCCATTTCATCGCAGTTCATGCTTGGAGTGTCCGCTGCAACTGAAGATCACAAAAATCAATAAAAACCCCTTATTTTTGAAGTTGAGGGTCTTTCAAAGTCGTTGATGTTGATACGACCGAAAAGCTCGTCACTAGGGCTTGTTGTGATAAGCAGCATGCCCATGCCTATCTACAACTGTTTTCACAAAAGAATGGCCAACAACGGTAAAATAACAACTTTTATAGGGGTAACGCTCTTTGATGCCCTCATGCACAAACATTCTTGAACCTAGAAAATCAAGACTTGGATCATCGAAATCTACATTCAATGCTGAAAATTTCATATGCAGCTTCTCCATGTCTATCTTAAATTGATTTCGGCGCAATTCACTCTTGAAATGTGTCTTGAAGCCCAAAATCACCAAAAATCCATAAAAACCAATATTTTGGCATTCAAGGTCATCCATGGTCATTGAATTTGGTGGCAACCGAGAGCCAGTGTACGACTTCCTATTAGTGATTAGTAGTAACCTAGGGTCTATTTCGCACCATTATTGAGATACAGTGACTTATTGGCTAAAATCACAAATTTTTCCTACCCCCCTTTCATTTAGAGCCCTCGTTGGGGATGACCCCCTTTGAGTTTACTAGCAAAGTACCCGCCCTACAGGCGGGCTATTTTGCTAGTGCAAGAGTTTCGGAGGGGCGGTAGTCGGTACGCAGTCGTAACGTGCAGAGGGCGTCACTGATCCGCAGAGAATATGAAATTCATGGCCAGCCTTGAGGCCTAGACTGGAACGTGGGGAAAAAGTGACAGGGAGGTCAGGGCAGTCGAAAAAACTGGACCGTTAAGTGGCCGTCATTCACCAGATGTCGCCACGCCACAAAGCTGAGCACTATACTGATGAACTTGACAGAGTCAGCAGGGAAAGAAAACCCGGCAACTCAACCCCCGCCCCTCAAGCTGCCCGTGGGGGCAACTAGGGAGTAAGGTGGGGGCAAGTACCTAAGGCCCAAGGACTCGAACGCTGCGGTTGGGGTTCGTGACCACGCAACAGGGAAGGCTCTAGAGAGGGCTGACAGACAGACAAACAGACTTTCTGTGCATTACAGTAAGATGGAAAAGCTTTATGGTTCCTGAAACTAGAGTCTTCCAGTCAATCGATGGAAACGATTTGGTTATCCTAGCTTGCAACGTTTTTGACTGATCCACTTGTGTGACGAACAGGCAGACAGACAGACAGATGGACGGACAGAATTGCGATGGCTAAGACGCCCTACAGCAGTAGCTGCTTTCATGCGTAACAACAGTCTGACAAATGTCTGCTGTGCTTTGAAGTCCCTCTAAAGACCCAGATAAATGATCAGAAGCACACTAATGCCTCACTTAGTACACTAAAAACCGACTTTTTAGCCCCATCTTACAGCAGTTCGAACTAACAGCATCTCACTGCACTGACTACTACGTGACTTCACTGTGATATTGTTATCTGTCCTTGCAGTCTTCAGACCTATGCCACATTATATACATTCTTTGATCATCATCGTCATCATCGTCATCACCTGTGTCTCATAGAAGCTCGTCATCTCGCTGATGAGTGTGTCAAGCTGTGTCGACCGATCGCTCAGCATCTGCATCCAGAAGTGCTGCGGATGCTCCACGGCCGAGACATACGCCGGCTGGAAAAGACTCGACGATGCGCTAGCAACATCCGTCTCATCAATTCCATCACTCAACTGTGCACTGGCTACAGCATGATCTACAACAGTGGGGGTGTGTCAATAACCCATAGGTTCAATAATCTGAATGTTCAACAGTTGGAAGATGTATGCTACAACCTGCATTTCTGCTAACCCTAGCCCTGACTGAGCCTAACCGGACAGAAATGCAGAGACTTAGTCAACATCTGTAAAAGTGTAGAAAAAAAACTTTAAAACCTTCAGACTATCAAACCTTCGAATTATCGAGCTGCTCCTCTCCCCTATCCCACAGCAGTGAGCCACGAGCCACATAACGTGGTCTTAATTCACTCCAAGCCAGACTGATGCAAAATGGTTAGTCCTGGTCTTAATCACGTTCATAACTAGTCGCAGTCTTAAGGTTTCGCTACTGCTTATATTACAGGCCTGCCAATTATATCGTTCGGTAACAAATCCACCTTATAATGTCATGCCCTCTGGTCCCTCCTACATAAGAGTACCGACTTCCTTAATGCTTACATATCAGACATTTCTGATCTAAACCTCCTCTTAATCCATCCTTCAGTGCAAATACATGAATTCCAATATCTTCGTTTGGTGAAAAACAGAGAATTTAACCTACAGTACATCCTACATGTAAAATGTTCTGCTTGCGATATTACCTGTTATTATTTCACTTATCCTTCTGGGTCATCCAGCAAAATCAATGGCATCTAACAAATGAAATCAAACAGCAAATAAGCAGACAAATGTGATAAATAAAAACTCACCAGCAGTTGCTGTCATTGGTGAAACAGTGGCTACAGCACGAGCTGCATCGCCTGCACAGTCCGATACACATCATTACTTAGCACAGCCTTTTTGCTGCCATACAGTAAAAATGTTTGATTTGTTACTATTTTTACATGCAACAGCAGCTGTAGCACATCTTAGCCATTGCAATTCTGTCTGTCTGTCAGTCTGTCTATCCATCCGTCACACGGGTGGATCAGTGAAAAACGGTGCAAGCTAGAATCACCAAATCTCCACCGTTGGCTGCCTGAAAGACTCTAGTTTTAGGATCTGTAAAGCTTTTCCATAAATTCGAAAGGAGTCACCACGAGCGAGGGCGCTAAATGACTGAGGGGTAGTGAAAATTTGCAATTTCCAGCCGATACGGAGTTGGCACAGCGAGTACAAGTAAAACACTATAGATAATTAGCCGCCGGTCATCTGGCGCCCTCTGGCAACTGTAAAAGAAACATCATTGCTAGAATGGGTGAACTTAGATTTTGTTTTACTGGGCTTTCAAACATGCATCGTTGTTGCACGTTCCATTTGCATTAGCTGGGCTTTTCTTGTTACTATCAGTCACATGACTTGAATTACTTAGCACTGATCCATTCAATAACCATAAGAATAAACACATTCAGCTTTCAACAATTAACTGACTTCAATGCCAAACTACTAAAAACTGCAACAGCAAATTAGCCTGCTTACATATATAAATACACCACATTTGAAATGAGCAAGTTCAAAATCCTGGTCTGAGAAATAATGGTTCCCCAATCAAAATAGCTCAGTACTACATGTAAATTTAAGACTTCTTTCCGGTTTACCATTTTTCGGTAAATAATATTCTGCACATGCCTGATGCACACATTACTTTTAACCTAAAATTCATTGCATTGTGAAGCTGCACTCTGGAAGTCTGAATTATCTTATTGCAAAAAAGTGTACTCACTAAACAGCACGAAGTCTTGCTTTCAGCGATCAACCAATCAAATGATTGATTAATCAAGCAATCAACAGTAAAAAATAAATCAAGCAATCGATTCATCGACCATAATCTCACCAGAGCCTCCAGCATCTTTCCGCTGACTTTCACGCTTGGCTCGATCCCTCTCACGAAATTCTTTGTCCTCTGCAACTTTGTCCAGAATCAACATCTGCCACACGATACAGTCTCAACAAATGCCGCAAAAACACAACTGCGATGTGAAGCATATAGAAGGCTAACCAATGAAACAAGATTATGACTGACTATAAAATCTGCAGCCATCAAACTCTGTACGGTAATGCCAAAAAAGAACGTTATTAAACACAAAATACAATGTAGCAGCAAGAGAAACAACTTTATTAGTAGTAATAGTAGCAGTTTTGACTTTTATAAAACTCGCCAATTTTCCACAGTTACTACAAATAAGACTGACACCAAGATAAATTTTTGGTAACCATTAGCACAAAAGTAAAGTAAGTAGTAGGCCTACTTAAAGTGCAACATTACAGAGTACATACTCAAATAATTTCAATGCACTTAACTGTCAGAAAAAAAAACTTCTACACAGAGAAAACTTTTCCTTTGGCACAACCAACGAAATCAAAGCACTCCACATTTATAACGTCAAAAAAATAAACTAACCAATATACAAGTGCTTTGCAGGTTTTCTCTTAAAAATCAAGGACAACTAAATTCACCCCAGAAAGAAATAGAACAGAAATATTACCGTGTACATTACAGCAAAAAAAACAAAAAAAAACTGTGATGATGTGATAGTGAGATTAGTCAAACCATTACCGTATCTTAAACAGCATAATAACCATTAATGTGGCTTAAGACAAAATGATGAGAAACTCCACGAAACTGTTCAAGATCTATGTTACAAAGAAATTAGCGGAAAAAATAAATTGTGAAACTGATAAGGAGTATTTCAACTAAAGATAAGAGTTACAACCTTAGCAGTGTTGATGGCCTCTGCAGTTCCTGTCAAGGTGATAACAACGGGTCGAGTCTCACTCCTTCTGCCAGGTGTATCAACCGTAATCTTTGCTTTTGACTGCTGTGTCATGGACCGGATTGTGTCGCCATTTCGACCTAATAAAACATAACAAAACTAGAAGGTACTCGTGAGAGTGCATATCTCCGTCAACTGAAGTGATTTAAACATTACTACAAGGAAAGGGGAGGGAGAAAGAAGAACCACTTCGCGAAGGGAGGGAAAAGTAATAGCCGGCGTTGCCGCTTGTGCTGTTGGTGCAATGACGTCATTGCTATTATTAGTCATCATGTACACACACAGACACACACACAGAACGATGGACAAAACGACCAATCTCGTAATCTCCTCCAACGTAAACTACGTTCACCTGGCAGAAATAAAAATTATTCAACAACGCTGCACTGCATTTAAAATGCAAATACAATGTTTGCCAATAGTACAAAGAATGACATTAATGAATGACTTCCGTACTTCTTTAACAATAAGTTGACATGCCCACATAGTGCACAGAAATATGACTAATATAGAGACTGAGCCAAAAACTTACATCCCCAAAATCAACCCCAATTGATTAGCTTATGACAACAAGTAATTTGAGCAAAGCTCACGAGATGTGCGAAAGCCTATAGCAGTTCCTGTTCGCAGGTAATCGTAGTCTATCTCCATCCGTTTCATCGTAATTCACTCTTTTGCAGCCAAAAATCGCCAAAAAATCACGTTAAATCAATATTTTTAGGGTTCAAGATCACTCAAGGTTATCGATGTTGACATTCGTAAGAAGCTCCTCATCAGTGCTTGTTATGATAAGCAGCATGGCTGTGCCTATCTGCAACCATTTACATGCTAGACAAGCCAACAGAGGATAAATAACCACTTTTTATAGGGGTACCCCTCTTTGACACCCACATGCGCAGGCCTCCTTGAATCGAGAGGGTCCGGACTTGGACTGCTGAAATCTACATTCCATGCTGAAAATTTCACACACAGGTTGTCTTGGTCTATCTCCAGCCATTTTGGCGCAATTCACTCTTGAAATGCGTGTCGCAGCGCAAAATTGTGCAAAAAATTCACTAAAAACCCCTTTTGGGAAGGTTCAAGG
>Ga0209367_1001487_pt1 | contig 28922 bp, 17 predicted proteins | sample WorMetLIZISLAND2_FD_187412 | JGI IMG/M metagenome (GOLD analysis project Ga0209367, IMG submission 187412) | Marine gutless worms symbiont microbial communities from Max Planck institute for Marine Microbiology, Germany - Olavius geniculatus... ...
CCGCGTCCCTCGTCATGGACACGGTTAGCGCAATCTACACAGAATCATATCGACAACGACTTGACTTGAACTTCAAAGCAGCTGTACAGACCGTTAATGCTCACCTAAACCAAAATCACACTTTTCCCGAATTTTCATTTCTCGCATTTTCAGTCGCCCCCACTGTCCCTGCGACCATGGCTATCGCCAAAACGCACGTTCGTATGTCACAGTCGCAAATAATAATTGTCGCGTGGCTTAATTCGGCGTCGAAAAGGACAGACGCCTGTATGTTTACTATTGCGCAACAATGCTGCCGCTGCTTTCACGCACGACACCAACTGAAGCAGTTTCGACGTCGACTTTGACTAATACCCCGTTTACACGAGGAAGCATATATGAAGCACACATGAAGCACACGTATTCAATATACACGTGCACGACGTGCTCTAAGTCTGCTTCATGTGTGCTTTATGTATGCTTCCTCGTGTAAACGGGGTATAACTGAACTGAACAGCGACTTCAAAGCTTTTAAGACGACCAAAGATCAACCTCCCCTAATTTGATTTATTGCAGACCTGTTGACAAAAGTACTGTCACACAACAAGACAAGATACTCTGCTGACACGTTCTGCAGACTGTCGTTTTTTTGTCGACCTGTTCCACGGTTTGTTGTACAGCGTTATACAGCAAATTTTCGACAAAACGAAGCAAGTAAAGTTTTTTAGTTACTTACTTATTTACTTACTGACGAAAGTCGAAGTGTGCGGGCTTTTGGCGTCAGATAGAGTACTGTACATATGCTATATGGAACAAATCCTATCGTATGTTTGATTTTCACTGATTGGCAGATACCAACTATCGTCTGCTCTGTGCGTTTTTGTGTTAATATTCATATAAGGAAAATTATAACATCGTAAAGACACTGTGAATAAAAAAAGCAAGACAACGCTCTATTCAATAATTATAAAATATTGAAAGATTTTTTACATTTTCTCATCGGAACGCTTGTCAGTAAATTTGTAAACAAACAGATGATTAATAATCCCACTACATATTAAAAGTGTTGCTACATTACCTAGAAAAAATATTAGTTTTTCAAAAAAATACCAGCAACCAAGAGCACAGCAACGGCAGACTGAGAATAGAATATCTCTTTTTAACTCGCAAGGAAACGCTTATATTAAAAAAAGACAAATCAAACCTTTGTGTAGTCGGAATAGATGAAGCCCTGTTCAAAGCCGTTGAATACGAGTAACGGAACGAGTAGGATGAATGTTGATCGCCTATAAAGTTGCAATATGCCACTGCGGACCATCTACAGCAACAATATAAGCACACTTAGCGTAGACCTACACATATAGTTTGAGTAGAAAAAATTATTCCTCCTAACGTATTTTTTAAACTTATTTTTCAAAGACAAAAAATTTTCAGTGTAAGCAATGTTTTACAGGCATATTCTGCATTCAGATCTACGCCAAACTGAATGATTTCATTCAATTATCTCTAACGCTACAAAATTTTGCAATATTCGCGCTCACACAGAATTTGTTTTACATCTTACAACACATTTATCACGAACTCTTACTGTTTGACAATGAACATTAAACAAAAGGTTAAAGAACACAAATAACTGTGATATTGCAGCTTAAGGAGACAGCTAACAAAATTCGGTCAAAATTTTGTTTAATAACCCTGACTTGAAAAACGGGCTAAGGCCAACATCGACAGCTATGAGTGCGGATTCCTGGTAAAAATTTTAACAGTTAAAACTCACCGTAAAATTGAAAAAATCGCAAGTGTGCGGTGTGCAACGCCAAAAAATAGCATCACAAAGCCTAGAGTCTTTGAGTTGACCTTAGGTCTGTATAAGCTGAACGTAAAAGCGACAAAGCGGCTAGAAATCGTGACTACATTCTGCAGTCCCGAAATGTGCTCAAGCGACTTCAGATAAGTCTCCGAGTTTGCCAGCTGTACGCCTACAGCAGCGTGAAAGTCATTGCAGAGAGCCGGTCGAAATTCAGTGGAGCAGTCATTATCGGTCGTAGTTGGTGCGCGTGACAGCAACAAATGTCGGTGTCACAATAAAATGTCTACCCAGGAGAAATCCGCCCGGAAGAGATAATCACAAAATTTACATGTTACCCCTTATTAAAATATCGTCTGGCCCATAAAAAGTCCATCCATTATAGGATGCTCCCCGCCGGGCGGGACGGATTTTTACCGGTAAATTGTTGGCCGGGTGAGACTTTTCTGGTGAGAGGGGGCGATCCTATAATGGGGCATCGGCATTGAGTCGAGTTTTACGGCTAAACAGACGCCGAAGCGTGCCGCCGCCGTGGATCTAGCGAACCACTGACCGTAAAAACCCGCCGACCGTTATAGACTGACTCTTCGCTACGATATCGAGAACTATTGAGCAACCCTATTGATTTCTACCGGACGAACTACGGTTTCTATCAACGACCCTCGAGCGACTGCTCTTCAAGTGTGGTACCCGGTACTTCACGTGAGCTCGGAATGACGACCGACGGGTGTCTAAGGCACGCAGGGCAGACCAGCTGGGTACGCCGCCAGGCCTATCTACTAGTACCGTCACCACGGCACGCGTCGACCGCACCGAACGTGCCGTCTTCACTACTCTGAAATAATGAGACCATTCGGATGCTGCAAATAACTGCTCTAAAATTAGCTCGAGATCGAGCGACAAACGTAACCCATAGATGCCTACATTAATTGACAATTATCTGGCACATATAGCTACTATCAACCTCTGACGACAAGCACATGTTCGCATGATGCGTTACCTAACTTACCTTTTCCTTGAACTTTCTTAGATCCCAAAGGACAAAAGTTTAAAAAAGAGATTTGATATTTGACAGTGACACAGTGCTGCTTGAATGAGTCAGACTCGTGATCAGAAGCACTTTTCAATCTCGGAAGTGGCGACTGATTGGCACGCGCTAATGATAGGCCTACTGCAGCATACACGTATATTGCGCGTGCTAGCGAACAATGCGACCCGCGGTGCAGCCGGCAGACATACCACCGCCGGCCCTAATCAGGCATACCATAGGCACTGGAGACTGCTTTGTAAACGAACAGATTATTAGTGATCCAACTACATTTTAAACGTAATGCTACAGTACCTAGAAAAATATGTTTTCAAAAATATACCAGCGACCGAGAGCAGAACAACGGCAAATTGAGAATAGGCTAGAATGTCTCTTTTTTTAACTCGAACGGAAGCGCTTTTATTTAGAAGAAAAAGACAAATCAACGGCAAATTGAGAATAGGCTAGAATGTCTCTTTTTTTAACTCGAACGGAAGCGCTTTTATTTAGAAGAAAAAGACAAATCAAATCCCCTAGTTTAATTATATTAAAACCGAAAACTAAGCACTATAAAAATTTGAGGAACAAGTACATCTCATGCTCCAATATATGAAAAATGTGTCCCCAATCATCCAATGGTTAGGCCCTATACTGCGCAGACAAGCAGCCAGCAGATGGAAGTCCGGCCGTATACGGTGAGCAAATAGTGATCGAACGCTGTTCGGATCAGCGGTCATTCCTGTTCGGCGTGATGACACTTTATTCGACCTGCGTGGCCGGAACTCATGTTTATACACGGCTCTAAGTGTCGTCGACTGCGCCTTCGCTCGGCTCCCCAGTCCAGCCTCTTGCCCGAAAAAAATTCACAAGCAACTTTTGAAAAAAGCGTTCTGAATTTTTACCGTCCGATGGATAGGCGGCTTGGCCTGCGTGACGAACGAGAACTTTAGCGTCCACCGTCAGCATAAACATACTTCCAACGAGGCTGGCAATCTCCCTCTCGCCGCAATATTCAAGTACGGCCGTGGTTACATGACGTAAAACAAAAAAAAAGTTTTGCAAAGTTTTGTGTTTTATTTCACATGTAAATGCTTCAGACGTATCTAAAGCGGTTAATTTGTTTCCGCTAAAAATTTGCAAAAATGTTGGAAAAGAGTAAGCAAGAGATTCTTATTATTAAAAACTACTAACTGAAACCCAAATATCTTCTTTATAAATTAGCATTAGGCCTGCTGTTTATATTGTAGTATGATAACAAGCTGCAACGCACCGTTTCACGGCGACGGCTTAGCTTCCGGTTCTCGGTATTGACAAACTGTTAATTGTATAAGCATACATTCAAAAACAATAACTTGAACAAGCCAGAACTGAGTTGGATGTATTCACCCATCGTGGTGGTGTGATTACAGTATATACGAAGAGTTGATCATAGGCCGACATGAGCAAGAGAGTCGTCTGGAATTGAAGCTATATGCGCATACAGTGGTAGAGTCAATAATCAGGCTGGACTGCACAGGCAAGCTTCTATTTATTTACTCACTCGCATCGAGTGCTTTGCGATTACCGACCGCGTATATAGGATTTGCTCAGCGCACTAAATTACAAATGCGAGGAAGATGCAAAGGACACTGAGCCAAATGCGCCGCCGCCGCTGAAACGCTAGTTTGTACTTTGTAGCAACTTAATTATTGGTGCGCAAAAGCGTTATATCTTAAAACTGGACACGCCGATGCGACCATTATTAGGCAGCGAGTTAACAAAGATAGCAAGAAATGTTTCCGAAGCATCATAAATATGTATTTTGCTGGACAAAATAACGATTACGTGTAGAATGACCGAAGTCCAGTGTTGGAGATACAAAAATATGAACGGGCAGCTGGTGTGAACAAACGACGACGATGAAATAAGCGCACAAAATTCCACGAAAAAAGAGAACGACGTGAAATGACTACGAAATATCTGAGGAAATAAACGTGGACAGTATGTTTCAGGTAGGATACAGTTAAAGAAAGACAAAACTGCAGCACAAAAGAAAGTATGTTTTCTGCATTGTTACATTTTTATTTTTTACAGGCTGACTAGCCTAATAACGGCAATGCAAGTAAGCATGCATCCGGAATATTGAACATGACAATTTTCTATGATGTCTTTTCTTTACCGAAATTAATACATCAGCAATGGGCAATCTGTTGTTCATTCAAGTGTTGCAAAAGATGGCTGACAATGACGTCATGACGTCATGAATCTAAAACATGAGTAATAGTTCGTACTGTTGCACTATCGTGACATGTTTGTGGGGCATCTAACCTGCAGCTGCCTGCTGCAACCGTCCCTAACTTGTTTTCTTGCAGACACGGCGAGACCCGGGTTATCTACGAAAAAATCACGTATGTTGAACAAACGTCAAAAATACAGTAGTTGTTATAAGCCTATACGAGGTATTTGGCATAGTAAAATGATTGCAACAAAAACTTTATGAAATTGCAAGAATCTATTACTCGTAACTAGAAAAGACATGAACTTTTCCTGCCGTTGATCGTCAAGAGCGGGAAAACAACAGAAACAGAAAAATACAGAGAAGAAAAATCAGGCACCGAACAACGAACTTGATTAAAAAATATTCGTACTAAACAGTACTCTATACTCGCTTACATACTCTGCATGCGTTTTTCTTCTGACTAGGGCAACGATGAAAGACACAGCGATCGTCGTTATAGAGTCAAATTGTTTTGACGTTACACAAGCCGGTTAATTACGTCAATTGAGCTTTGATCTTGAACAATCTATAAATTGGAAAAGAACACAACTACAGGGGAGCAATGCTAAATCGAAGTCTACTCAATCTAGGCTTATTCAGCCACTTGAAACATATTTCGCATTTTCATGTCCGTCATTTTCAGCGTCCCCGTTAGGATTATGTTCTGTTCTGTGGTTATTCGGGCGGGTGCCGCCGGGGCGCATGGTATGACGTCGGCGTCGCTATGGCATATACATGCGTCGTCTATTGATCGTTACATTTATCGAGGTTTCACAGTTGGGGACGTCACCTCGGTGACGACTGACCCGGCTAACTGGAGAACAGGCACTTGATTCACACTGGGTCGGTCAGTCGTTCTCGCAGTGTTATTGTGCGTGACCGACCAATACGTATACGACACAGCAGCACATCACCTACTTGCTCGCTTCGACCGCAACCTTCGTTTAGTACATTTGTACAATGCCTGTACCGTTATTTAGTGCATTTACTGGGTGACAATTTTAACTTGTTTTCTAGACGTTCTCACGTCCCTTCGGTCTCTTTTCTGCTTTAGTTATGTTACTGGTTTACGTAGTCCACAATATTACGTTGTCAAATGGTAAACTTGTGGCGGAAAATTGAGACTTATTTCACCGCCGCTATTTAGATGACACAGGTTTGAAAAACAAACATACAGCACACATTACATGCAAATAACGTAGTAATAGTAACTAGTAAGAAAATAAATTATATTATTTCAATAGCAGTAGAATGCGGCTGACTATCACAAGCTATGACTTGTTAAAGCTACGATGAAGACATTAGATGCCTCTTTTTGTTTGTGCATCACACCCTCTATGTAAACCATTTTTTAGCCAACAGTACTTAAGTAACGGTCGAGCTTATGTATGAGTTGTTGTCTGTTGTCCGTCCGTCTGTCGTCGTTTGTCACGGATGTATTGTGGCTAAACGGTAAATCGTAGGGGGTCGGCGATAGTACTATCAACGCTGGCAGCTTCGTATAGGCTGTCAGTAGTAACTATGTCTCTATCTGCAGCGGTTTGGCCGCAATTTGCAATGGAAAGTTTCAAACTGTAAGTAGCCGTATATCGTAAATGATGATAAATAGGATCAAGATTACTATTAATCACTAATAGGAATTGGCATACGACTTTTCAGATTAAATGAAAATCATCGACCTTGGGTAACATTGAAGGTCACTGACAATCAGTACGGTCGGCTATCTTAGCGACAGCTGGGCGTCTTGTTGATACAAGCTACCAAGTGCACCGCAATCCGCTCACCATGGAGAGAGCAGAGGTTAGTCGCCGTGTTCTCATCGAGAGATAATACTAATATACCTGCTTAATAATTTGGCAGATTAAAATGATGACGATGGTGATGATAGTTTCTGTACCTGTAGTCGTGGTTTGTCGTTTCTCTGTGGCTTGGTGCTGACGTTGTCGACAAAGATCAGCATTACAAACAGACCAATCACAGCGAACGCCACATATGACGTCATCAGCTTCAGTACTGCGCTTGGAGCCGTTCGAACTGCAAACGACATAAAATAGGCTCACTACACCCTGAATCAGTGAAGTCATTATTTAACACCCACGCGGAGAGCTTTTTGGTCCATCTTCTAAGCTGCTTACTGATATTTGTCTGGCAATCATTTCTGAAATGTTAAAGTGTAAAAACGTAAAACGTGAAGTTTTTACAAGGCCCAAAGGGCGGCGCAGATCACCGTCCAGACACCAGTTTACACTACGAGACCACGGTGTTGGTGCATCGCGAGGTGTGTCTGTTTACGCTCCAGCCTAGCTGGTACTCAGTTGGCTTACCTGTGAAAAGACAGCCATGTTGAGTTAACTTAGGTGACTGCAGATGGTAAAGTACCAATATGGTTTACGTTTGTCCAAGTCCAAGACTAGTAACCGGTGTCACGGACTCAGTTTACCGGCGGGCTGAGTTTACAACAAGGTACTCAAAAAGCTAAAACATTTAGTTTTTACGCTTTTTGACAGCCTAAAAGACTGTGCTGCAGCTTATTTAGATATGAAAATTAACAAAGTTTGTACTAAATAAGCCTGAATAAGCTGCAGCACAGTCTTTTAGGCTATCAAAAAGCGTAAACAACTCAAAGTTTCGGCTTATTCAGTATCCTTTGGTAAACTCAGCCCGTCAGTGATCTGAGCACATGACACCGGACCCGGCGAACAGTTAAGTTTGTTGATCGAACACAACACGTTATCACCAAGCCACTACTTACAGTTTAAACACTCGACAATATTATCAATCATACGACAAAATGCTATCAAAAACAAATAAAATAAGCGCGACAGACATTTCGAAGAGTGCTCGTCGCCTAAAATATATTTCTCTCTACTTGATGGGCACCGTGCATAGGCTATTATGTTTTCCAAATTATCACAACCTGTTGCTATACACCACTGAAGTAATCACGTTCAATTGCAGCTTGTGATATCAGGCTAATAATCGCATCAGTTCAGTTCATTATCAGTAACGAATCGTATATTCCAGACACACGTCGTCCAAGTGCTGAAAGGTCAAAGAGCGCTCGTTGCTAAGACGAATGATCGATACATCGCGCGTATAGTTAGGCGTGAGACATTAGTCGACCGCTACGAGAGGACAGGAGTCACGACACTCGGCATCAATAATGGATTTCAACGTCCCGCAAATGGCTGCATGACGTAGTCGCTATCATCATCGTCATCATCATCAGCAGCAGCAGCAGTCCCCGCAACCATCACCTAACCTCCTAATCACTTCACGCCTCCGCAGCCACAAGGGACACTAGAAATGCCCCCTTGGGACAGCAATTCGGCACTTTCACATTTTCTTCCACCACATTTCCGTCGGCATCAAGCTAAGATTCAGCCAATTGATTTATCTTTTCATCAAGTACAATACTCCGAGAAAAAATCGGCAGTGTTCGCACTAATTTTGGTGACACATTTTCTTTATATTTGTGACCACAAATTGGCACATTAATACTTTTATCGAGTAGCAAAAATGATACAGCATAAATTTATAGAAAATAAGACAATAATAGTAGTGGGATATCCGTGTCACTACGCTTCGATGTTTACAGCATTGTATTACTTGCTGTCTGTGAGGCAAATAAAAATGTACTTAGTACAAACCTCCAGCATGCGACAGACAAGAGAAGTGAATGGAAATACAAAGCTGCTGTTCAGTCAGTCAGTCTGGCTGTAGGGCTGTGTGCACCGGAGGCGATGGATGCAAGGTGCTTGCAAATCAGTGAGTCCTACAAAGGCGTTGTCAATCGTTATTACTCCATGGCCGGCGGACGTAACCGCATGTCAGACCAGGCCGGTGTCCTACTGGAGGATCGCTCCCCAGAAAAGTCGACAATTTACCGGCAAAAATCCGCCCTGGTAAATTATCGGCGGGGAAGACTTTTCTGGGCGGCGATCCTATAATAAGGAAACTTTTTATGGGGCCGGCGATATTTTAAAAAGAGGAAGACATATCAAATTCGTGATTATCTTTTTCCGGGAGATTTTTTTTTGGGGGGGACATTTTAATGTGACACCGGCGACAATTCCGTTCGACTTTGCATTACTGTTCATTAAACGCTTCGGCACCGGCGCGACGACCAAGCAGACAGCCTCACTCACGACTGATCTGCTGTTCCACGCACGCCTCGAGAGAATTTGTCGTTTTAGCAGCCAGCATACGACTTCCAGCGACATCTCCGAGTCTCTCAGCCAATATACGCCGAACGTTTGCTGCTGAAGACCATATTCCACTTACCCCAACTAGCTGCGGATTTGCTGTAAAGATAAACGTAATGTCCTGTACTTGCTATGGCGCTTCTTACGAGAGACGGACTCAATACGAGAAGCGCTTTTACAATCTAGGAAGCGGCAGCTGATAAGCGTGCGGTAGTGATACCGCAGCGCACTATGCGGCCATCCATTGCCCGCATCAACGAACAACTGGACCCGTGGTTTGCACCAAGCACCTTGTATAAATTAATTGTACGTCTTATAAGCCACACGACATTGTGTGTGCATGTGACTATTTCCGAAAAGATCTGCACAATATTTGAAAGATGGAAGATAACTGCTTACTAGAAAACGTTAAAAGAAAAATAGTTCTAGCTTCTGCTTGATAGAAGCTTTTGAGTCAAGAAATATAAATGGAAACAGAACGACCTAATTGTTGCAGCTTTATCTTCCTTCATTCAGCAGACAAAAGTGCACACACGTCACGGAGAGTTGCAAGTATTCGACGATTGCCTCACTTTAAGCACGCGTCGCTCGCTCGCTATGTCCATTTATCAAGACTCGGTTTGTCAGCGCACAAAGAGAGATACGTGCGTCGCATCTCGTTTAGCGACGATAGACGTTCATCTAATTGTTCCAATTAGCCACAGGGCTGCTTCAGAGACTGGCGAGTGAACGTTACTATAGCCAGCAGTAAACTGTTGCTCACTTGCCGTCGCCCTCCGGCCGGCTGGCGACTGCTCCTGAGCCATTCTTTTATTTGTTCGCCGACGAACGACCAACAGCGGGATATCTAATGTAGTCGTCGTCGTCTGCGTTTATTCTGAGACGCGGCCCGGAAGGCACAAAGCCTAAGGACGGAACGAGTGAGTGGCGAGCAGCGAATCGACGAAAAGATGAGGGAAGAGGGACTGCAGAAATGATTAGGGCGGGAGAGGAGACACTGGCATGCAGCGGCGACGGGCAACGATTGTCGCATGCATCTTTAACGACGTCGTCCGTCCTGCCGGCAGAGCTGACGACGGCACGGGCACCGAGTCACGCTAGTCGACGATGACGACGCTGTGAAGAGATGTGAAGAAAATGTAGTCGTAGTCGTTGTTGTTGTTGTCGTCGTCGTAGTAGTAGTAGTAGTAACTGTTGTAGTCGTTGTCTCAACGCAGTGAAGAGATGTGCGGCCGGCGACTGACCACCGCTGACCGGCGGCATTATGCCAAATCCAGCAGCAGCAGCCGCAGCAGTTGGCGAGCCAGTGAGAGAGAGAATTACTACAGACCATCTTAGCGACGACACAAACCAACCGGTCGCATTTCATGGTGCGTTTGCGTGTTGCACGCATGGCGAGCTGTGTAGCTGCAATAAACTCATGCAGCAGTCAGACCTCTGAGCACGGTCTGACAGAAAATACCCTTTACCAGTCATATACAAGGCCGCTTAAAATGTTTTGCAAATACGTTTTGTGTTATATTTTAGTGTGCATACTTGCGGGATAAAAGCAATGAAAAGATATCGTAATATCGTAAAATGTTTTAGTAGGTAAAATGTTTTTTTCTGCGAATATTTTAGTGTCCTAAAATAAAACTGGATACATTTGCAAAACACATATGCTTAATGCACCGTACCAGCGGCCTTATCTGGATGAGGCGTGTATTTATAGCCTATAATTTGTTTTGCTTCCTGCCATTCAGGAATTCGCTTTTCCAAATAGCAACACGTTTAGCGGATAGCACGACAGCAATATCCCTACACTCCATTAACGTTCAAAAACACATCGCTGTAACATGTAAAACAAAAAAAATATTCCATTAATATTTCAGCAGTGAGCTGTCGATGGCGGCTAAAACATTTGTGCAACATTTTAAAAAGATATTTTACATATTTTAAATGCTGGTCCATTAATTTTTGCAGCTTATACGTGACCGACGTCCCGAATAATGACGGGCTTTGTAAATCAAACGTGTCAAGGTAAAGAACGCAAACGATTAATGGAATATTACAATTGCAGTAGGGCCTAAAGACGACGTGGCTCCTCAGAAAATCTTATTTAGATTTTGTTATCTAAAACTGAGCTGGCTCTGCTAATTGAGACAATTCTTATTAATTGATTGATTAATATCGTGTCCATGGAAGAACACGCTGCAATATTATTTCAGCCGATATCTTTGTACTCGTAATAAGAAGAGCTTTACTGCGCAAAGTGTTATGGCAGCTTCGTGACTAACATATCCGACAAAACCCTAACTGATATATGGTGACGATCAGCATAGATCGAGAATCTCTCACTACAGCTTACTAGCTTACTATTAGTGTATCAGATAAACATTCGAGGTTTTCATTATGTACTAAGATCAAGACGAAGGTCGCTAAAAAGTCATACTTGAGTGAGTTTTGTGAGGCACGGAGGCACTGTGCGTCCAATTATAAATTTATAATCGTCTAGTCCGTTAATGTTTAAATATTTGCTGTCCTCGGTAGCGAAGATAGTATTGTTTCAGCATCGTGGCGATGGTTTTTTGCTTGTCTGTTTCTCCGTTATCACAAAAACTCATGAACTGCCTTACTTAGCTGCATGAAATTTTGTATGATCGACAACCGCAAGAATCATATTGAAGGTCAAGGTCACAGGACCGGATCTTCCTATACTTAGCCACTACAAGATAGAGCCATGCTGCTGCTGAAGGCAGAACTAGCTAGGCCAATAGCTAGTGATTGACGCTGACGTCATTCCTACAAATATCGCAACATGCCACGACGGCTGCCGCGGATAGATTTAGCTTTGCGCACGGCTTGACAGTCTAGTTGGTGCGTTGAGTCTACCTGGGTTGGCCAAGTTCCAGATGTCAGATGCCGACGAAACTGCGCATGGGTCATAAACACCGCAGTAGTCACCGACGCTAGCCGACTCGTCTTTGTCCTGATGACCACCAGAGTTCAGACGATACGTCGAGTTAGCACGTCTACCGCCCTCGACTAGCAGCGGTGCCGCCGGAGCACCGTGACGTAGCCGATCATCCAGCATCAAAGACGACACGAGGTTGCCCCAGATGTGAGAGCTCTGAAAGCAGGCGACGAACGCCGCCGTCAGACGACATTCGCGCCGACGCCGCCGCTCGCCGTCACGGTTAGCAGTCGACGGCCCGCGACTGTCGTCAGCGTCGGCACAGTCGTCGTCCCTCTGGAACGATCTCATGAATGCGATCTGCGCCGCCCAGCCAATACACTGAGCCACACCTGCCACGAGTGACGCCGGTAGCAGGGTTAGCGGGTGAGGCCAGAGGTTCGCCGTCATCCAGCCGACGTACAGCACCGCCGCCAACACCACAGTCCACTTGGGCGGCGGACGACCGGCCGCCACGGTCGGTGCCAGCAGCGGACAGACGACAGCCATGCTGGCATGAACGCACGTCATCGCAACGACCCCAAGACGACCGGCAGCGTTGATGCTCGACTGTAGCGCCTGTATCGACCGAAACGCCATGTAGATGAGGAGAAAACCAATCGACAGGGCGATGAAGTTTTTCCGACGCCGCCAGATGGTCGCCGAGTCAGCAGAAAACGCGTCGACTACAACAGCAGCAGCAGCAGCTTCGTCGTCTTCGTCGGCGTCGTCGTTGTCAGCTGCACTCGGCTGGTCGACGTTTCCGCTCAACTCAGTCAGCGAGACTCGGTTCAGCGACGGCGCGTAGTTGCTGCTGCCGGCGGTCCGATCTCCAAACAGCGAAGTCCAGCCAGGCGGCGGCGACGCGTCGGCTAGCGGCCGTGGCACTAGACCGGAAGTCAATGAACCGGAAGTCACGTGGTTAGCCGTGACGTCGAGCGTGGATCTCAGCGTGCCTCGACTGGACCGGCGCGAGTCGCCGCAGCCTCCGACTGTCGCTCGACGAGCTCGTCCGTCGGACGGGGTCGGAGACGAGAAGAGACAAAGGGATCCGTCCCTTCTGCGCTCCCCCGCGTCTTCGTTGTCGTCGACGTCGGGGTCGTCGTCGTGCGCGTAGAAAGCTATCGCAGGAACACCGCCAGACTCACCGCCGTGAGCGTCACCGGCACGACCTCCGCGCCTGTTGGCGATGTCCGTCGTCGAGTGGTAGCTAGCGCTGCGCTGGCGGACCGACTGTGTGGCGAGAACGTAGCTGGGACGCCGAGGTCGAAACTGTCGAGGTGGATTTGGTGAGACCAAGTCAAGCCAGACGTCACCGTACAGACCGCGCCCCGTGCTCAGAGACATAGCGTCAAACAACTGACAGCCACTTGTCCTGGACAGCAAATCATCGCATCAAGTTTATTTGGCAGACGCGACAGCACAAGAGTGACTAATTGAAACACGTTCACAGCTGAAGCAGTAACAATAAAATATACAGGGTGCGGCAAAAAGTAGCCCCTATTTTTTGCCGTTTTCTCTGCAACCGCTTGGAATTTCAACTTGAAATTTTACAGATTTATTTATGGAAACGTTCTACATCTAACAGCCAAGTGAAATATGATTCTGTTGAAAACCAACACAATTATATACCTCTGAACATGGCCGCCTATCGATTTTTCAGCATTAAAAATGTTCAAGCTAAAATGCTATTTAATTTTCAAAAACCGGTTACCACGTTACTGCTGATGACGTCACAGTGACGCTTTGACAGCAATATATTTTGATTATAAATTATTACTGAATTATCGTTTCGTTTTTTAAAGCAATCGCCGGCTGCCCACCAGATTCATCAGCAGAACGGCGCGCCGGCACACACAGCGCGCAGCGCATGGAACTGGCTGCAGGCCAACTGTTTAGATTTCATCACAAAAGACCAACGGCCTCCAAATTCGCCGAATACAAACCCAATGGACTATCGCGTGTGGTGTGCAATGTTGGAGGCTTACCATAAAGCCGAAAACAATCGCCGAACTCAAGGAATCGCTTCAGGTTATCTGGAGCAACCTACCACAAAGACCGATCGATAAGACTGTGAATGACTTCTCAAATTAAGCGACTGAAGGCTTGTGTTAGAGCTTGGAGCTGTCGGTGAACACTTCGAACATTGACAGCGACAATGAAATTTTGGCATCTGATCATTAGTTAACTGTGTTGTTTGACTTGTTTCAACGATGTTATTGAACTGGTGTTGTAGCTTGAACATTTTTTCACGCTGAAAAATCGGTAAGCGGTCATGTTAAAAAATTATAATTTCGTCATTTTTTAATGGAATCAAATTTTGTTCGGCATTTAGCCGTAAAGCATTGCTGGAAATAAATTGGTAAAATTGTAAATTAAAATGCTAAGCGGTTGCTGAGAAAACGGCGAAAAACTTTAGGGTACTACTTTTTTGTCGAACCCTGGAAACTATAAAAAATAAAATCACAATTAAAATTTAAATTAAAATGCTGCACGGTTGTATCAACTAATAAACGATAATAGTAACGAAAAACCAATAAACATTGTCAAATGGCGATTGATGTATAAACTTAACTGAACTACTTTGCATTGCGATCTGCACACCACTATAAAACATAAAGAACAATGTAATTTCGACTCAAAACTTGTGGGGTAAATTCAAGTTTTTTTGGGCAGAATTCCCACCCCAACTATACCAATTCAAATAAAACATTTCTTAATAATTCTGACTTGACGCTAACATTAACACAACGTGACTCCAACAACTACCACTCGTTGAAACTAGTAAAAGAAAGAATTTTTAGAGGCAACTAAAACGGAAGACATGCGATGTTTAAAAAAAATATCTGATCGCACCGAACGCGTCTACTGTACAACTCAGTGATTAAGTTCAAAAATTTTTTTACTTAAATGACTGGGATTTTGTTGATGTGCGCATGTTGTACAGGAACACATATTAGTTATCGTTTTTGTTTTTCTCAGTGTAATGTAATTTTATTTTTATAATTTTTAATTTGTGTCATTTTTTTTACTTTTTAATATCTTAGAAACAATGTAAGCCTCACAGTACAAACAATGCAAATGCTAAACTACAAACTAAACGACCGGTAGCATAAGGTGAACGAATCGAACAAATCATTAAACGAAAAAAAAACAGAAATGCGCAAACGCACACAAGCGATCCGGAGACGACCAATGCTACGAGTATTACACGGCGCTATTTATTTATACATCTAATATTGTGTATGCCAAATTTGTCAACTTATTAATAAAAGAACATGATGATGACGGCGATATGATAAATTGTTGATGCGCATACCTGATCGTGATATCCTGCAATGTCGGTGTAGCTCGGCGTTCGGTTCTCGGTCAACTGGCAGCAGAGCGTAGATAGATGAGCTTCTCGTTCGTCACTTTGTCCACAGCAGCAGCAGCAGCAGAAGCAAAGACTTCAGACTTGTCCGGCTAACAACTACTACAACAACTCGCAATCCTCGGCACAGCTGATCCGTTATTGGACTTTGTGCCAACCGATCCGTTGCAGTTGATCTTGTACGCGCTTTGAGAGACCCTCTCTTCCATTTTCTGGTGACATCGGACGTTGCACCACGCAGCAGCAGCAGCAGCAAGTGTGTAATGACGTCGCACTAGCGACGGAGCGAGAGCGAGAGCTGATAAATATAGAACAAACCGAGCGGACACTCGCAGATAGACTGACGACCACGACCTAGGCCTAGCGTGACGCTTCGGGATAGCGCGTCGAATTCAAACTGCGCCAGCTGATGTTCTTTTTGCCACACCCTTATTGGAAATAAGTATAAATATCTGAGTCACTTTGTTACGGCACTTGAAGCACAAAGTTAGTTTTTGTCGATCAGTTAAAAATAAAATACGCTGTGTTTGTATGTGTCATGTCGGCGAAAGAACATTTTTATGAGGCTGCTAATAGCATTCTGTAGTTTTCAAGCAGATTATGTGCTGTGTGGTTCAATGATTGATTGTTGTTCAGGTTTTTTTTTTAAAAAATTGTGATGTGACTATATTTTTGTCGCTTTTTAAGGTTGTGTAATGCTAAACGTTTGCAGATATGATATGAGATTCTTTTCTGTCAACTTGTATTAACGATAACGATAGCGATAATTGCACTCTAGATGCATTGCACTTTGCATTTGTTGCAAATAAAAAGTGTATAATAGGTTGCATACTATGGCATTCAGCTGTCTATCTACTATGTGTCAACCAGTCGCCGAGAACCCCGGCCGTCGGTACATGCGCTTAGCTGCACGTGGTGATCTTGCCGTTCAGGTGACACGCACAACCCGCTACGGTCACCGTCGCAGGACCGTCCACATGGAACTCGCTGCCGGCATCGCTACGTAACTGCCAAATTTCATCCGCATTCCGTCGTGAACTAGAGACATCTAGGCCTAACTGTTTACCAGAGCATATCATTAGCATGCCCGTGGCTGTTTTTTTTTTAAATTTACAGAATTCGATATCTTTTAGTTATCAAACAAAAATAATCCAGCTAGTGTTTTTATTCTGGCGGCATTTGTGATTGCCCGAAATGTCACGTGATCGTGTCACGTGACCGACATTTCCATCGCGTCAGGATTGTCCGCAACATCAGATAGTAACGTACCTTCGTCCAGTCGTTGTGCCTAGAGACCACTTCATTCTAATGTTTTCTGTTTTCGACCAGACGTGCCCTAGGTTGTCGACCCGTGACGGCCACGGAGTCGGCCTAAAATTACTTCACCGTCCGTGAATAATAATTCGTCATTATATGCACCCATGCGCTCCATCGTTTGTTTGCAGTAATTGGCTTTTAGTTTTTTTTTAGCTTTTTTCCCGTTTTTCGTGAGTTTTCTAATTCGACTACGCGCGGCCATCCGTCATTTTAAAATTATCACAAGTTAAACATTATTTTAGTAAAAATAGTCTTATGACAATATTCTGATTTAGCAACAGTGTTGAGTCATCGTGTAAACGATAGCATCGATGCAGCCACCTGGAGAATTAGTATACAACCTGCAATAAAATGATAATGCATTTTAACAGAATACTCAAATTTGAGACCTTCGTATGGAAAACTTTTTGAACCTATGAGGTCGAAACTCAAACAATTAAAATCTACTTTTTGTGGTAAACATTTCTTTCGCAGGTTCTGGTCTATCTGCAACCATTTCATCGCAATAATTCCTTCTTGAAATGCGCGCCATAGCTCTGAAGACATTGCTATAGACGGTCGTGATGTTTAAGGCATATAATTATGCTCTAGTGTTTTGCGGACGAAAACGTTCGTGCTCTATCATTACGGTAGACGTCGTAAGACACGGTTGTATTAGAATGCCGACGACATCAATGAAAACTCAAGCCGTGGCTGCACTTGCACAAAAGTCTTTTGCACATGTTATTGTGCTTTACTTTGTTTTGTTTCGTTATTTATGTACCTTCCTACAAGAACAGTAGCAAAAAACATTTAACAACTGTTTCAAACCTCCCTAAATGTAAAATAAATCACGAGACGCTTGCAGAATATTTTTTGCAAACGTGTTATTTTGCATATAACTATATTATAAGCGACAGTTTAGTTTGCTTTTCTCACTGGGATTTGTGCTTTTCGAGTACGACGCCTAGCAAAACAACGACATGAAGTCTTACGGCATCAGTTAGCAATTGGCGATGTCAAAAATTACAAATTGTCGGTGGATTATTTGAAATTATAGTTATCGATTTTGTTCGTTATCAGCATGTACGTATCCCAGCCGTTTTGTCGCACATGTAGGCACGTATACCGTTGTGGTGCTTGCATGTAGATTGGCGCAACTTTAAAAAAGAATTAAAAGATCTATATTTCACATGATAGTGTAGCGACGCGTTTTATGTGTGGTGGGATCTGTAATGGTAGTTTTGTCGCTAATTTTCCACAGATAATCTGTCAATGAAAAATTTTTGAAAATTTCTTCAGAACGACATAAGCTACTTGTTGGAACATACTAGGTGAATTTGCTTGGACAGCCTTCACCGGTATATCAATGAAGAGATTTTCGACATCGAAACTAATCTGCACGCCGGCGTAACATTATTGCTAGGCAAAAACGGATCTGTCAACTGATGCCTGGCTTAGTTTCTATGTGGTTAATTGTCTCCGTAGCAGATGAAGAAAAGATTCCGCAGCAATTAGCAGAGCTGAACGTCACATCAGAATGACCAGATGCTGCAGCTGAACAATCAAAATTAATCTTGTTGATACTTCAATCGACGTCAGCATGTGCGGGGTAGCTTGAATTACCCACTCGTACGTACAAAATCCGAACACGTCGTCCGATATTTGATACTGATCCGGTTAGTCCGGAAAAATTCGATTGAACCATCGGTCGTGATCTGGGTGAAATGCAGGGGAAAATTGGAGTAGGTCGACTGTGCGCATGCGCAATAAATAGCCAAACATCCTCAAAAATCTGTTTTCTCTTTCTCGGAAAATGTTGTCTCTAAGTTTTACAGTACGCGGTAACGCCGTAACCGGTAACGCGATTTATTTGTAATTGTGCTTCAAAAAGTTTTGTAATAACTGCGGTTATTGATTTTTGCCTATGCAAGCCATATTTTGTAACACTACCGGCAATTCAGTGTATTTTATGATGCGTTAAATTATACTATCGCTTTATCGATATGGCTGCATTTCACTAAATCTCATTTTATGCTATCTTAGGCCTACACAATTACAAATAATGCGTTTTTGACAATTGCAGTTTAACTGTGAACGATTTCCACAGTCTTCAATTTCTCCAAGATGCTAAAGGCAGTGAATGGTAAAACGTATGAGAAAAAAATGTGCGTATGTTGTTTTCGGTGTATGCCCACCGGCCATAAAGCAGACCAGATTCCCGCCGTATCCACGAATACTGCAGTATAGGAGCGCTGTAGGCTCTGTGCAAGAGCCATTATACAGTAGGATTTTGTATCAGTATCTCGTGACGGTCGGTCAGCATAGCGACGTTTTGTATCAGGTCTGCTGCTGCAGCTGCTGCCGCTAATGATGATGATGATGATGATAATGTGACAAAGAGAGAAACAGACGGAGAGGAGGAGGAGGATGAGAAAAATAGGTATCTGATTGTGCGGCTTATGTGACGCGTATATATGTCTCCAATCGCTACGATTTATTGTGCCCGTAATGACGGACCGGCAGTGTGCGTGCCAGTTGTAAAGAACGAACATCTTATTTCGCTCGTCAAAACAGTGAAAACACCCGGTTGTCCGTTTGCCGCCTCCCTCTGCTAAGTAGGCCTTAACTGTATTATCCGCTGTTCCGCTCAGACACTGTTTGCAACTACGAGAGATAGGCCCACGTCGCTGAGCTCTGTTTTAGAGCAGCTTAACTTCCTGGCGTACGATATAAAGTACATACTATTTTCTGTTGTGTGCTGAAACAGATTAAATGCGATAGTAAACTTTTTGTGTGCAGTTTGCATGATTTTAAGTACATCGCAAAACACTTTATCCAGTTCGTCGAAACATTACGCGCCACAACTTACAAAAATTTACGAGCTGTCTAGACCACTGATTCAAAAGATATCTAGTCTACACAAAACCTCAGTGAAGTTAATGTTGAGATTAAAGGCAGATTTGCATAGCATCATAAACCGAAGATACGAAACCGAGACACTTTCTCATCCTCCCTCTCAAAGTGGTGAGTTGGACACTCGACTTAGATGTATTGGAAACTTGGCTTGCTTCTATCTGAGACCCGTTTCGTGTTAGAAGTTGTTTTTAGGAAGAGGGCAGAAGATGGGGATAGCAGTTCATAGTACTGTAAGTAAAAGTGACCGCGGTGGGTCGGAATGAAGCGGGCAGCACGCGTCATCTTCAGACAACGTTTAAACGTTCGGAAGTACTCGCAGACATCCATGATAGACCACGCGGCTGTATTGTCGGTTAGTAAGTTACCGATCTTCGGCCAGTGGTCGAAGCGAGCACGCAGACAGAAATAGACCGTCCGTGAAATATTGGCGGCGTGCTGAAGAACCAGTCTGCGAGAGTGAGAAAGAGAGAGAGTGAGAGAGGCGATGCTACTAGGCGCTACTGCTCAGTCTGTGGCGCTGCTGCTGCTGCTGCTGCTGTTGCTGACGCTGCTGCTGCTCATCTTCCACGAGTTTCTTTGACGGCGGTGCCTTGCTGCTACCTACCACTCACTACCACCCGGTGTCTGTTATTAGCTCTCGCAGGCGTCCACCTGCCGGCAGCGGCTTCCTTCTAGGGCACTAACGGCGTGCTCGGCTGCCCGTCCGTCCGTCCGTCACGGCGCCGACGTCCACCGACGTCAGGGGGTGTCTACATGTACAACCAAAACCGAAACAAGACAAAAACTAGCATGCGTTTTAGTTTTGACCGGTTTCGGAGCAGTTTTTACAGCGCTGCCAGACATCTGCCATAGACTAAAATCGTCTGTGAGTTTTAGCTTCAGTTTTACGCCTCAACAGCGCGTTGTTGGTCAGCGGTAGGTGTAGAGCGGCCAGAGAGACAGTCGCCGAGCGTCCTGTGCGACCACGAGTCGTCCGCACGGCTGGAAAAAAGCCTAGGTTTTAAATTTTTAAAAAAGTTTTTAGGTTTTAAAGATTAAAAAATTTTTTAAAAGGTTTTTAAAGTTTTTAGGCTGGTCTAATGAACACCGCAGCCTACAGAATATTACGACCCAGGAAAAACATCTTATACACTCTCTTATGAGTGAACGACATAATGACGCGATTAACGTCATAACTCGAAAATGACGATTAAAATATAAAACAAAATATGTTATGTGATAAATTTCACAACAAATAAAAAACTTCAAACATATTAAAAACCTTAAAAATTAGACTTTTAAAAGTTTTTAAATTTTTAAATCTAAAAACAGGTCCAGTTTTACAGTTTAGGACCAGTTTTACAGGCCTGGTCGTCAGTGTGTCGACTCGTGACGCTCGCCTGCCACCCCTCACGCCGGCGTCTGACATCGCATCGTCGACACAGCAGCCCGTTGGTGCCGGGTATTTATAGCAGCTTCCGCAGTTCGGCTTCCCGCCCTACTCACTCACTTGCTCGCTTGCCGACAGTTCTGCGAGAACTTGACGTGCAAGTTTGCTGTTAGTCGGGAACTCGTAGAGCTGGGCCGTTAAACGGGCAGAAAATTCAATTTTATTCGATTCCGTAGCCTTAAAATCACATTCCGCTTTTTCGCTCACTTTTCTATAATTAAAACCAATACGTTTTAAATAATTACCTGCTTTTACAGACTTGATTGGAATGTCTGTTTTTTGTTTCTTTTGTAATTGGGCAAATAAATTGATGCCTTGAGGTTTTTTGACATTTATTCTGCATTTTTTTCTTCTGCTTTTATGCCGTGCGACATGAATGAAAATAAATGAGGTTATTTTTTGTATCGTATCAGCAAAACGGAAACGATATCAAACACTGTCCTGCCACAAACTATCGGAATTGCCAGCCATTTTCTGCAACGTTTATTTTCATGATGCCTGTAATGGGTACTATGCTGTCGAAAACGTACTTGAAATCACTTTATATTTCCAGTTACGATCAAAAAACACGTAAACAAAAAGTATCGTTTTATGTCTTTTATTTCCATTCTTTATTTGACTTTTGTCCTCAAACTATATTCTTTGATAACTTTAGCACAGACTGTATGATAACGATGATGGAAATACTGCACTGGACTCCTTCACCTGACTTATCTCTAGTGGGCTTAGCAGTCGTTTGCAAGGCTACTTAAAAATCCTGGATTGGTTGATTTGCTGATTGATGATGAGTGAGTGAGTGAGCAGTTTTTAACAGCACATCAGTACAAAATTATAATTATTATCAAACGTTCTTATGCGTAGTAGTTTAGATCAATACGGTTATGTTCATTGACATTTCAATTGTTATTTTCATTAGTTAAATTTAGATAAGTTTTTTTTTAATTATGCTATCATTTCATTCATAATGAATAAAGATGTATATAGAAAAGGCCACTCAGTGCTATAAATTGAGTCATGACGCTCGAATCGAATCGAAATCGGTACAGACGATTGATGTGGATCTCGTTTGGCGCAGCTCTAGCGGCAGCAGGTCGGCGTCAGCTGAGCAACTTGCAAGGAAGGAACTGCGTCGGAGCGAACTTTCGCAGAGCTGGCGGCCCGCTGACGCTTGTTGTTTACGTTGTCGTCACCGGCGCCCGACTCTGACCGCCGACTTACCGGCACCCGAGCCAGCAGCGACAACTACGCGTGCGCGCTCTTTCTCTGTCGTCGACATCAGCGCAATTTTCAGCGTCAGCAGCAGCAATGGTAAGTGACATCATCACCATCTGACGTCCGCTTTCGAAAACTATATTACCAATTATTTAGCACTGTCTATCACTCACAGTTATTATTAACCTTTAATAGGTACTGACATTCTTAATATTTCACAGACAAATAATAACTGCTTAGGCTTACGTGTTTCGGACATGTGTATTTATAATCATAATAACTGATAACAGTGAGTGAGTGAGTAGGGTTTAACATCCTACCCGACACAGTATAGGTCATTTCGGTGACGGCCTTTCCAGTCAATGCACATACACATAATAATCGAACAGAACGTTTACAATAATGAAACAGAAAGTTTAACCTTTACAAAAACATAAAACACAAAAAACGACCTCAACCTCAAATTGTAAGAACTCGCCATGAAATACGTGTGTATGTAATTAACAGTAATCTTTCCTTTCATTTTCCAGACAGTCATCAATCTCAGAATGCTGATGCTGTCTATTGGAGGATGGGAGAAGAGTATAACTTACTGATACACTTAGCGTTAACTGTTCGACCACTCGGGCCAACCGGCTAGCGATATAGGTTCGTGATTTGTCGTTTAAACATTTGTAAAAAAAATCGTGGAATTTGAATTTTAAATTTGTGCTTGTTTTGTCAAGGCCGCGCAGTCACGTTTTGATAAAATTAAAACAAAACTAAAGCAAATTTGAACACAAAATCAAAGGCGAACGTTGTAGGTTTACTTTAGTTTTGTTTTAGTTACATCATCATTATGTTTGCTTTGGAAAGAAAACACATGCAGTTAAGATCTTGCGATGTTTTCTTAAAAACAACAAGAAACTACAATTAGGCTTAGTCGCTCATCGCACGACGAAACTAACTGGTTGTGCTCGTATCGGCCATCGTGTTACATGTTTATTTATCAGTCATATTCACATTGAATTTCAATATTCGCAAGGAGTTTATAATGCCATGAGTAGCGACATCGTCTAGCAGTCTGCCTGATTCTGTCAAAGAAGTTCAAAATTTATGAAAACATCTTTCTCTGATGGCGCCTCGTACTAGTCTTCCTCAAACCGTCATTTTTGATTTCAACAGCGAACACTGGTTTTTTTTCAAATTAGCTTAAATCTGCTCTGTATGGTCGTGCTTTCTTGCAGTGACACGTGACTTTCCCACGCTTGCGATTCTTCGCTGTTGTGAATGACTTAACGTGTGTATAAACTGTGCAATAATAAATGAATATATGCATAAATATATTTTATACTGAAAAATCTGTAACGCGCACAATGTGTCTGCCAAACTGACAGAATCAGAGGTCTAGGCAGTTACTGATGGCACATGGCACACGACTTTTTAAAGCAACAGCAGAACGAAATGCACAGTATGGCTAGATATACGTGGCTTAATTGTGTTATGGCAAAGCGTCGGACACAAAGTGTCGAAAGACAGTGGGTTAGATAGACTCCCGGTCGCTATCACGTAGTTAGTAAGCCTACTTGGATAGGTGACTGTCCGCTGGCAGGTAAACCGTCCAGGTATATAATTAGCGCCAAGATCAACTCAACTTTCTCTCCGTCCGGAGTAGGTAAATCGAGTGCCGGTCTGTCTAGTTGCATGGGGTTATGGCGGGGCGCGTTCACCTGCATCGGGTGACATATAACACTGTGTGATCCCCATACGGCAAATGACGCTCTGTAGCTCTGAGCCGGGTTTTCTATATAAGAGCTAAACGCCACCTTTAACTTTTTAACTTCTTGTTGTCGAATTGTGGTATTATTCGCAGAGAAATCTAAACTTAGGCTTATATTGATTGATACATTTTTTTCAGTTTTAACAATTCATATAAAATTATATAATGTATCGTTTGTTTGTGATTTATTTTAGACTGACCTCAGTTCCGGCGAAATCGAAGGTACGTTCGCCAGTGTAATAATTAAATATGCATTTTTTTATTTTTTTTGTAATTTGCATTTCTGTACGATTTCATAATAAATGTACATACGGCATACCATGGAAATGACATAACAAGTTGTCGCCTTGCTGAAATGTTGACCCAAGACTAAAAGATAGTTACAAATGAACGAATTCAATTGCTCCTAAGGTTTTCAACGCAACCGGCTGTAAGATATGACTGTTGGTGAGAGCTCTGTATTTAGATTTTTTTCTGCGAAGCAGTCACTGAGAATACCCGAGAGGTTCATGCACTGAGACATGCAGATTTGAGTCCCAGTCTGCCAGCGTGCTGAAGCCAGTTACGTACGTTTCACGTCAGTGGTTTTCCGCCTATCCGAAAAATCGATGACAGGCCGTCTGGTACTTTGCCATCCAGTTCGTCAGGCCGACTGGTTGCTTGGTGACTAAAACTCCAGCTTAAGTGAAGGCTCGTACGATGTCATCGTTGACGGCCTGGTGTCTGGACGTCTTGCCAGGCGCGCCTGTTTACAAACCAGGCTGTGAAACCCTTCAGCATCAACCAGGGCTCCGCATCATCAAGTATGATGAACACAAACGCTGTAGCGGTGCAGCCCAAACAGAAAGTAACTAACGGCCTCATCCGAAAGCTTGAACTGTCAGACTCATTACTACTATTATTACAAGCCGGTAAGTCACGTGGCTCGCGACTGCTAATGACAGCTGTCTTGCGGACAGACACGCGGACAGACAGAATCGGATACACGTTGTCTGACAATAAGAGTTTCTTATAGTTTACCGTTATTGTGTTAGATATAAGATCATATCGCCGGAAGTGTCGTTATGGGTCGATGCACGGACATCTAGATCGTGCTATTATGTAGTAGTCCATGGTCGATGTCGTTCTACACACAGGAAATGGCGGAGAATCTTTTGCACGTAGCGCCAGCAGACAGTGGCGTGCAGCTGTAGTGAAGCGTGACTCCGAGGGTGGGTCACAACCCACTGCATCATCTCACACCGACTGCAGCTGCTGCTGCTTGCTGCTGATGTTGCTCCCGCATCTCTGCAGCGACCGACCTCGGCGTGACGTGAGTTTTCGGGATGAATGATGGCGTAAGGCTGGACCCGTGACGTGAAGAACACGCAGATGAATAATCGCTTCCGTAGTCTCGACGCTCTCTGCTCTTCGCCCACCTTCCATCCTGAACTAATGCCCAGCAGTACTGTGTCATTGCAATGATGATTCCACTGCCAAAATAATCGTGAGTCGTAAACATGAGCCAGTTAGTTCTGATATATCCTTATTAAATAGTAACCAGTTTTTTTTCAAATTCTTTCAATGAGTTTACAATTCGGCAAGACTACGCCAGCTCGCATGCAGAGATTCCGTTTTGTGGTATTTTACAAAGTAGTGTAGCAACGCATTTGAGATATCTAACGAGCCTCCATTGCATATGTCTTCGACGGTGTGCCAGTAAAGAAAGTTTAAAAATTAATCACAATTCGGGGAATCTGTGACACACATTTTGCTGGCTTGTTTTTCAGTCTCATGGAGTATAGCTTTATTACGTTTGTATTGCAGTTACTTTCTGTTAACGCTTTGCTGATGCGGAAAAGGGTGTTACCAGCATTGATGAAAAATGCCATAAAGCGGTCGTCTCAAACATTTGTAAATCTTACAACGTTAGCTGAATCTGAGACTTTTATTCCTGTCTGCGATATTATTATTACGGGTAGTTTTATCAACATGTCATTGTGTAATCACTAAAGAACCCGGCATTTAGCGCGTGTCGATGTCACATTAAAGTGTTTCCTAGAGTATTAAATTTTTGTTAACCGTACTAATGGTTCTTTGCTACAAGATTGTGTCTATCTTCTGTCTGTAACGCACGTATTGTGGCCAAACGGTACCTGGTACGTCTTGCCGGAAAACTGTCTGATCAAGTAAATAAGGTTGCCAGACGGCTACCCTGTGATACCAAGTCGGACCCCCACAAAGCCCACACAACCTTCATTCTCCCAAACGGACTGTAATTTATTTATTTTTGATACGATATAACGTCTGGCGAGAGGACCGCGGGTGACGTCAGACACTCTGTTATACTAGCGTTGATTGTATCGTTTCAGAAAGCGTGATGAGCCATGGAACTGTATAGTCACCTTTGGGTAATTGCTTCCTCTCTGCGATTGAAAGTCAAGCGCTGGTCTATACGGAAATACTCGGCACAGTCGGCTTTCCCTAGCTACATCTGGATTTCTTGTTCTTCAACTTTCCCCCTATACATTTAGTGACATCGGTAAATAGTAGCCGGAGAGACTTTAAGGGGAGGGGAGCGCTGGTAAACGTAAGCAGGTACGTCGGCAACGTGGCTGTGGAGTGGGGTGTCTTGCTACGTTGATAGGTGGATATTGAACGAAAGACGAGAGAATTAAAAGATGCTACTGCTGATGCTAATGCTGTTGTTCTCGCCACGCCGGTGGCGCTCATCTCGACAGAACAATGTGCTCTGGTGACACGCCAGGCTACTATTAGCAGAAGACTGACGTATAACCGATGTGACAGCTCGAAAAGTCGCATTCGGCGGCAGAGTGCTAAAAACTCCTGGTATAACATAATTGAATACGACATTCGACGAACTCCCGCAGCTCGAAGGTCAAAGGTCAAGGTTACGATAAGGTCGAGTTACGTAGGATAAACGTCCAACCGCAGAGTACTGGCGCGATTTAACACTAGAAGAATAGTCAACAAAATTTGCCTTATTGATGCTTGCATGCCAATTATCCATTAATTTAAATAGAAAAAGCTCTGTGTTAAGCGAAAATGCCAAACGTGAACGACGTTATGAAATACCTGGCACTTTGCATTGGTTGTTTGACGTGACGTTCAGTTGTGAACTAAAATTCGGTATAATACGGCAAGTTAGTTCAAAAGACTGTTTTAAACGTTTTATTTTGTATGCCCCATCTCTTACGTATAATAATAATTGCGTCTAGCCACGAAAGATGACCAAGCTGAGTTGATTGACCTAAAGTTGAAGCATTTCAATAGCTAGATATAGGTCTAAGGGGGGACGGGCATAAAAGGAAATATCCGAGTCCCATTTCTAACTGAACCGAGTGTATTTGTCATTGGCAAGTGTGCTGGTTTGTTTAGACGTACGGGAAGTGTTCGACTTGTTCGACTTCTGGGACGGTCGCGACGGTCTGGTCGACGGATTCAAAGTCGGCGACTTCCTGCGATGTTGCGGGCTCAACCCGACACAAGCGACCGTCTTCAGTAACGGCGGCATGAAAAAACTCGGTATTGCTCTGCATCCGTATATACACAGTAATAATCACCTGTAAGCTATCAACTTCTTGAACAACGCCATTGTCATCGTCGTCGCTGCCATGTGGTTTTCCGAAAAAGCCGATTTGAGTGGGTATGATTTGACCTTCAGATCTTCGTAGCATCAAAGTTCACCGGTTTTTCGCCGAACGCGGGAGGAATCGCGTCACTTGTCCGATTTTTAATATTTTCATGCGTTCCGGAAATATTTGCTGTCAAAGTTTAAAGTTGTCTGAAATCGCGCCAAATTTTGCCTGTTCTTGGCCCCTCGAGTTTTTTGAAGGGGGGAAGAAGGAGGGCCCTCTCGAAATGTTGGACGAGCATTATAAAACAAAACACACTTTCCATTACGTGTGACAGTTTCGCGGCGATCGGCCAACGGACCTCGGAGATATCGTGGCGCAAAAAAAGAAAGAAAATAAACGCCAACAAAATGCAAGCCCGCCGGGAAACTAGCGTTTCCGGGCGGACGAATAATAAAGCAACAGTCATTACGATGAGCAATCCCCGTTAACTCTGTTTACTCGACAACACGATTTTATCACAGAGCATGCTGAACGTGGCGACACAAACTTGCAGAAACGTTTATTTTGTTGCAACAGTTCGCGTATACAGTACTTCAATAAAAATGCAGTACAGCCAGACGAAATTATTGTTTCAGTATGTTTCATTGTACTTTTGTCGCACACCTATGCGGCCTACTGCAACATACAAAACAAAATTACGCTGAAATTACGGCCACCGTTTCCAGCTGTTTAACTTCTGCTTAACTTCATTTTGTTACGCGCGAAAGCAGAATGCTTCGCGCGTCTTTGCCATCGTCTGGGCGTCCGTCTGTCTGTCCGTCCGTCTGTCCGTCCGTCACACTCGTGAGCTGTATCAAAACGGTGCAAGCTAGGATCACGAAATCTTCACCTTGGACTGCCCCAAGGTCTCTAGTTTATCGTGACAAAATTTCGTGCCACTGGGTGCAGGGGTTCCCCTCGAACGAGGGCGTCAAAGAGGGGTACCCCCCCCTAAAAAGACGTCATTTTGCCGTTATTGGCTCGAATAATGTAAAAACTGTTGCAGATGGGTACATACATGCTGCTTATCATAACAAGCACTGGTGACAGGCTTTTGGGATTTATCAACATCGATGACGTTGAACGACCTTGAACCCCTCAAAAAGGGGG
>Ga0209367_1001488_pt1 | contig 28921 bp, 12 predicted proteins | sample WorMetLIZISLAND2_FD_187412 | JGI IMG/M metagenome (GOLD analysis project Ga0209367, IMG submission 187412) | Marine gutless worms symbiont microbial communities from Max Planck institute for Marine Microbiology, Germany - Olavius geniculatus... ...
GTTAAATAATGATCAAAAGCCAGAATTCCATTGTCACTGCAAATGTTCGAAGTGTTCACCACCAGCTCCAAGCAACAACACAGGCCTCCAGTCGCCTTATTTGAGAAATCTTTTACAGCCTTGTGAATCGGTCCCTGTGGCAGGTTGCCCCAGATAACCTGAAGCGCTTTCTTGAGTTCAGCGCTTGTTTTCAGCTTTGTTTTAAGCTTGCAGTAAGCTTCCAACATTGCACTCCATACGTGATAGTCCAATGGGTTTATATTTAACAAATTTGGAAGCCATTGGTCTTTTGTGATGATATCTGGACAACCCGCAGCCAGTTCTGTGCGCTGCGCAATGTTGCACGCTGTGTGTGCTGACGCGCCCGGCGCGCCGTCCTGCTGAAAGATGAATCTGGTGATCAGCCGGCGATTGCTTTAAAGGAACGATAATATAGAGATAATTTATAAACAATAAAAATTGCTGTTTATCAAAACGTCACTGTGACATCATCGACAGTAACGTGTAACCAGTTTTTAAAAATTAAATAGCATTTTTAGCATGAACATTTTTGAATGCTAAAATATTGGTAGGCGGTCATGTTAAAATGTCTATAACTTCGTCGTTTTTCAACAGAATCACGTTTTACTTGGCAGTTAGATGTAGAAGGTTTCAGTAAATAAAGCCGTAAAATTTCATATTAAAATCCCAAACGGTTCCTGAGAAAACGGCGAAAAAATTTAGGGGTCCACTTTTTTCTGCCGCCTGTACATAATAGATCAAGCACATGTGCACTATTCAGACTTGATAAAAACAACAAACACTGTTCCACAGCTCAAATTTAACTTTTAACAACATTTTGCTTTTGAGTACATTTGCTGTATAAATCCAGAAGTCCACAACCTTTAACTCTTCTTCTTAGTATTTATATGTACTCACTGATCAATTTTTTAACATTGTGTTTCATTATAAAGCCATTCAGGGCTTTTGCACAATTATATGACACTGTGCTAGACAGTGTCCACTGTGTGGACAGGCTACACAACAACATCACCTATAAAGTTTTAGTTTTGACAACTTCTCGTGACATCTTGTTTTAGACTTGAAAACTTTCAAAGTGAAATACTGAATGGTAAGATGCTTACATTATCAGTTGGCAGCAAGTCACCGCAGGTCATGTGACACTGTCCAGTGATCGCATCAACCGACACATAGACCCCGACCTCCGGATACACGGTCAGCATCTCACAATCACTTACCTCCCCAGGGTATACATTGAGCATGTCATCATCAGCAACTGGCGGGTATATGGTCAGACCAGCATCCAGCTACATACAGACATAGAGACATACACAGAGACAGACTCAGAGATAGACACCTGGGGCCATATGCATAACCATAACAACGTCGTAACTTTAGTCTCGGACTAAATCTGAGTTACGACGAACCAACTGTTAAGTTGGTCTGCATAACGGCCACTTATCGCTAGTCTGGACGTAAATGAGAAACTAAAGTTAGTCTCCCTTGCAACCAGGCATAACAGGTTTAGTCCGGCATAAATACAGTTGTTAACGACAAACTTATGAACATCGTGCATCATACAACACTTGTGGCTAATCAGTATACATTACTGACACAATTCTAGTATTAAAACTTGAGGAATAGAACATTTGTTGCATGATTTTGTTTGCACATTTTTGCGTCGTAGATTTGTACTGCCCGCGTTACTGTAATTAGCTTATCATGTAGGCCATAGGCCATAGTGTAACGTACGGCCTGTGGCTGCGGAAGATTGAGCAGACGACAACTTTGCCGGTGCGTGCGTGCGAGAATGGGGGACTTCATGCTAGGAAATTCCGGAATGAAATTACCCGACATCACCTACATCGGGACTTGCTAGTCTGACCACTATGACGTCTTTTTGCATACCAACTTCGTCGACTAATCTCGGACTTGTTAGGCCCGACGTAGGCGCTAGTCTTGGCGCAAACTAAGACGTTGTTATGCATATGGCTCCTGCACAGTGTGGCTGACGAGGGTGGCAGTTGGTGTGGACAATTGGTGGCTGCATAATGCACCATGATATCATTAGCTAATGCAAATCAGCTGCCACCTCTAAAATTGTAAAGCAAGTTTCCGGATATTAGCTGACTGATACCATACTAATAAAGTACCAGAACTTAATCAAGAAACCAACAATATGGCAAAATCCTACTAAACAATAAAAAATCATTTGAGTGCAAAAGAAAGAGCAGATATCGTAAAATATTCTAAATAATCGCCAAGTGCTGGATACAGACCCAGGGTCAATGTAACTTGTACCAATAGAACCTGGGTCCAAGTTACAAGCCAGGTCCCAGATAAATGCTAGGCCCTAGGGCTTCTATTCTAAAAAAATTTATGGTAGATTGATAAACCACAACACTGTCACCTGAACATCATCAGCAACGTCACAGAAGCTAGATGATATCGGTGACTGGCAACTGTTGACAGAACACTCATCAACGTCAGAGTTCGACGGAAGATTTTGTGCAGTGGACAAATGGCCAAACTGGTAAATTGCAGCATGCAGAGCGGGCCAGTCAGCATCAAATGTCACACTATAGCCCCCATTGAAGTCATCGCTGACCACTGGCACCGACTGCTCATCTCTACACCAAACAGTACATTCACTCAATTAATACTGCTTCAGTCAGCGTGCCAGATGCCAAACTTCCAGATGGTACATAAGCATAATTATATGCTCTAAGTCAGTTCAGCAATCAAGCAGTTCTATTAGCCTCGATCATTGCAGTTGCATGCAAAATTATACAAGAAATTTGAGCTAATGCTCACGAGATGCGCAAAAGCCTATAGCAGTTCCAGTTCAGTAGTTTAGCTGAAAATTGGGATGTTCACGCTAAGTTAATATACAAATACCAAATTCTCTATCTGGATCGCATAACAACAGCAGCATGGCGCCACCTTGTGAATGATATACACTGTGTCTCAAAAAAAACATCCCCGACATTTTCAACTGTAACTTGAAAACCAATTATCAATTTTCTCCATTCATTGACAGCAGTATCGATAAAGTTCTGCTCCTGACCAATCAAGGTTGTACCAGTCACTTCTTGACTTCACAAACAGTCCTAAACTTCATCTGGTAGACACACTGCTGCACGACAGTCAAACCTTGTAATAGACCGGCTGTTGGGGCTCACAGATTAGAATAGATGGAATTTATCAATGTTTTTTTCATTCATTTTAACATGTATTATTCTTGGTCTGATTTTCCCAGGTAGTGCAAAAGCAGACGTTGGATGATATGAAAACAAAAACACTTATTTAGTAGCCAGTTGTGTCAGAAATATTTCTGCCAAAAATTATTAAAATCTGCTAATCTTTATTTAAGTTATGACTGATAACTCCAGGGATGTTTTTTCAGCTTTTCTGTTTATTTCAACACATTTTGCTTGATCTGTTTTCCCTAGGTAGTGCAAAAGCATACGTTAAGTGAGATGGGAAACTAAATGGTCCTTTGATGGCAAGTTGTGTCAGGAATATTCGTACCAAAAATTATTAAAATCTGATAATTCGTTTTTAAGTTACAGTCAATAATGTAGGGGATGTTTTTTTTGAGACACAGTGTAGACTTGTGTCGCAGCCCGAAATCGCCAAAAAAATCAATAAGTCCACCTATTTTAACGTTCAAGGTCATTGAATTCGGCGCCAATCAAGAGCCAGTGTACGACTTCCTATTAGTGATTAATAGTAACCCAGGCCCTATCTCGCACCGTTACTGAGATACAGCGACTTATTGGCCAAAAATCGCAAATTTTGCCCACCCCCTCTCATTTAGCGCCCTAGTTTGGGGTGACCCCCTTCGAATCTATGGAAAAGCTTTACAGTTCCTGAAACTAGAGTTTTCCAGGCAGATGACGGTGAAGATTTGGTGATCCTGTCTTGCACCGTTTTTGACTGATCCACCCGTGTGATGGACACACAGACAAACAGATAGAATAGCGATGGCTAAGACGCGCTGAAAGCAGTAGCTGCTTTCGTGCGTAAAAATGGTGCGCAAAACAGTGAAACACACCCACTTTACATAAATGGAGAAATTGGATGGTTTTGGAATAATCAGCCTCGATTATTGCAGTGAAGGGCAATCATGTTGAACGTTTGAACACAATCATCATTGTGACTATATTTCACTACAATGCAGTTTCTACACAGATTTGTATGCAGCTTGTAAAAGTCAAGCAACTGAACGACAGTATTTCTGGATGATTAATATACAGAGCTGCAGCTGTTATCACTGACCAGTCAGACATGCCAGTGTCATTATATCTGTTTGACATCTTCCAGTGACACGCTGGCATCGGTATGCGCATAGAACCCTTTTCCAGACTGACGGGTGCTCACTCACAGACTCACTCACTCACTGCAGTCATTAACACTATAAGCCTACTGACAACAAGGACCGTGAGACATTATGCGGTGTGTGATACGACGGGCGTTAATTACACTGGCAGGTGATTGACTATTGCAGTAAGATAATATTCCAGCGAATGTGCTCAAGCACAAACCAGCATATTTGTGATCGCTTTTTGTAATTAGAAATGGCAAACATATTTTATCATACTGAACTGAACTGAACTTGGAGTACACGATCCTCTTTTTATGACACCTCTGATAAAGCAACGGATTTGAAAACATAAAGGCAAAACATTTCAACTCAACTGTTAAAACAAACTCTTTAACTGTGCAGCCTAGAGGCCAAGGTGTGAGACATATATCATTTTGTGTGAACTTTTTGTATCCGCTGACATTGACATTGTAGCTTTTAGACTGAAAATTAGCACATGGTTTATACCAACACGGTACCAAATTCTGGTTTTTCTGTTCGTTTTCATTTTTGAGTTAGAAGCCTGTAGGTGAGAGCCATACAGTAACAATCAAAGCCAATTGATGTAATGTTATGTAAGTGAAATATCGGACCTATTTTCTTCACTGGAACAGATCATGCTGTGTGCTCCTGGAAAACCTTTCAGCAGTAGCTGTTGCTGTTGATTAGTCAACAGATCCTCAAATGACTGATAAATTACATCAATCTGGTTCAGCAGGAAGACTTCCCTGTTCCTCACGGATTCCAGGATTCGACTGAAACTCGTCTGTACGCTTGCCTTTGCCTGCACACACAAGTGCAATTGTCCCTCTGAATAGGGAGTGAGTAGGGTCTAACAACCCACCTGACACGGTATAGGTCATTTCGGGGATGGCCTTTTCAGGCAAATGCAGAAACACATAATAATGGAACAGCAAGTTTAACCTTTACAGAAAACCTAATATGAACATGAAACATACAAGAATTTTGAGCTAATGCTCACGAGATGCGTGAAAGCCTATAGCAGTTCCGGTTTAGTAGTTTAGATGAAAATTGGAGTGTTTATGCTAAGTTAATATACAAATATCAAATTCGCTATCTGGATCAACGGATCGCATAACGATAGTTCCATCGTGCCGCCACCTTGCGAATGATATAGACTTGTGTTGCAGCTCGAAATCGCCAAAAAAATCCATAAAACCCCCTATTTTGGCGTTCAATGTCATTCAAGGTCATTGAATTCGGCGCCAATCGAAAGCCAGTGTACAATTTACTATTAGTGATTAATAGTAACCTAGGCCCTATCTCACACCGTTACTGAGATACAGCAACTTATTGGCCAGAAATCGCAAATTTTGCCTACCCCCTCTCATTTAGCACCCTCGTTTGGGGTGACCCCCTTCGAATTTATGGACAAGCTTTATGGTTCCTGAAACTAGAGTCTTCCAGGCAGCCGCCGGTGAAGATTTGGTGATCCTAGCTTGCACCGTTTTTGACTGATCCACCCGTGTGATGGACAGACAGACAGACAGACAGAACTGCGATGGCTAAGATGCGCTGAAAGCAGTAGCTGCTTTCGCGCGTAAGAATGCAGAAATGACCTAAACCTAAAATTGTAAGAACTCACCATTATAATTGTGCATATATAGTAGTAATGGCAGTTCTAATAATCTTCCCTGTTATCCTCTAGACAGTCATCAATCTCATAATGCTGTCTATTAAAGGACAGGGGGCCCTCTGAACAGAGGGAAAATGAGCATCAATATACTGCTGCTGCTGTGTGCACACATTTTAACATAAAAGATCATGGCATCAGTGTCTAACCATCATCAAACAGCAATGAATAAATCAAACATTTATGATGCCAAAAGGCAGCGTAAAATTACAATGATGACAAAACACAAGAAATTTAATAAAAATAAACACAACTAATCTAGTGTAAAAAATTATCTCAAAAACAGCAAGGACAATGTCACAAAATCAAAACCAGAATATACGATATGCAATGCACATTATATAAAAACTGCAGTCATTATAGAGAGCTGCGCGGTAATGCGGTAACCGCGATAATACTGCGGATTTTCCCCGTGAATCTTGCGGTAATACCACAGAGATGGAGTAACCTGTTGAGGGGTTACCACGGTAATGGAGCTTTTGTCTGCGGTAATACCAAGGGGGCCAATGTCTGAACTCTGAAGTCTGAGCTATGAACTGAAGATTGCCCACATGCATCCTGAAAAAAATGGAAAAGCAAGTCACAGCAGTGGACAAAACTGGGACAAGTTGCTTCAGGTTTGCTGGGTATCACAGTCAGCCAGTATTTGGTCAGAGAAATTGTTCTTCACAGTTGGGTGGACTGTGAATGAGCGGTGTACCCAACAGCTGAGTGGTGACAGAGTGGATGGACTGTTATTTCTCCATGAAGTTGCATAAACTAGTGTATGCCTATCGCAGCTATTCAAAACACTCGAGTGGAGAGTGTTTTAACTTTTCAGCAACATCATTGCATTATATTATGGGTTACTAAACTGAAATGTCATTAACATAAAAAAAACAACAGACCAAATTCACTTCTGCTCGCTTTGACCTATCCGGATTTCGCTTTCTAGGCCTTTTTCGTGCAAGACTAGATAGTTGGGTTCTGGATTGCGGAACTCAAATATCTAGTTTTGTATGAAAAAGAAAAAAGTACATTTGTGTTTAAGTGCTTAAATTTACGGTGACAAAATGGGGATGGGAGCAACTTGTGCGGGGATGGATGGGGATGGGCTCCAAGTTTATGGGGATACACGGGGATGAGGATAATTTGTCGTCTCCATGCAGCTCTCTAATTCATTACAAAACATGATAACGTCATCGTATAAACTATCACTAACTCTTCTACAGTAGATAACGGACATTAAACCTCATTGATGCTAGACTGCATTGCTTTGCGGGCAGCTCCAACTTGTGCTAAAGCTTCTTTATATTCTGCAGTCATGTTGACAATAGTTACGAAAATTTGCTGAAACTTTCCATAAAATCTACAAAATACAAAGGTAAAAGTGCAAAAGACGGCCGCACCCCCAGATTGCTTCAGAAGTGACTTAAATAAGTAGAATTAGAGTTGTTATGCATGTTTCAGACTAATTTAATTATGGGAAACTGCAAATAATTGACTATTGAGACCCAAGAACAATATTCAATTTTTGAATGAATTCCATCATTCTAAAGAGGGTTTTTTAATGGGGCCTATAAAGAAAAAAGGGGCTAGGTCTTTTTGGGGAAAAAACAAAAAACACGAAAAAAAGACTAGTGGCGCCACCTGGTAAATAAAAAGACTAGTGGCACCACCTGGCGAATGGAAAATGTACTAAGCTCAATAATAAATTTAAATAACTTTATAACTGAATAAGGAGCATCTAGAACCCATAAAACTAGCCAAAACAGCTTATTGGCGCCTCCTACCGAATGAATATTGTACTAGAAAAATATTGTGACAAAAATTAAATAAACTGAGTAGGCAGCAATTTCAACCAGAAACAAATTCCAAAGCTGAAACATTTTTTACTTTTGAATGTTCAATGAAAGCCGCAAATTCGCCCATTTTTTCTGAAATTCGGAAACGCAGAAAATCACAGCATCATATCAGATGCAATCTCACATGGCAATTTTAATCACATATTGTATTGGTATGAAAAAAGACCATCAAACATTGTTGAATTTTGCAATTCTTGCTGGAAAACAGCAAAATAGCGCACTTTTTCATATAAAGTCTCCTCAAAAAATTTTCATGGTCGGGCCAAAGGGAGGGGCCATCGCACCGTGGCCCTCCCCCTAAATACGCCACTGGACGTGATGCACAAGAAATGCTTACACAGCGTGCGCAAATCAAATATTATACAGCTACACTAGCGGCAATTAACATTATTCGCAATCAACGCCAGGTCTATGACGACAATCGACCACAACAGACACCACATGCGTTTCTACTGTCCAGACTAATGTTGACCGCCAAGCGACCTCACACACACATATAGGCCGACATAACCGCACAGCACACACCCACATGGCCATACAAGGTCACCGCGTAACTACGTCACATCCGGTTCTCACGAATTATGATGAGACTTGGAACGGTGTTTTCATTACTTATTTATTTTTTCAACCACAAAACCAACTATAGCAACACATAGCAGACGTCATAATATAAACAACCATGTAAACAACGACAAAAAATCGAATCTGTAGAAAATTAGAGTTCGATGAACTCACGCGTAAAATGATATCTAATATTAATTTATATTAATATTCCTCAGAATTTCCAGCAACATTTGAACATCGGCAAGTCTACTGGTGTTGTTTATTCAATTCAAAAACCAGCTGTTTCAATGCATCCATGTTCTTCAGTACAACCAATACAAACACCGATGATGTGCAGTACTAACAGTTAAATACACACACAATTCTCATCATTAAGATGAAGTTTTGATTGTTTTCAGCAAAGGCAATAACTAATGCTTGTAGGACACTGAATGCTAAACCTTTAGAAAGGCAATAGGTAAAAAAATGTAGGGTGACTACTGACCAATATCCAACGCTGTAAAATTCCCAGACATTTCTCTGAAAATGTTGTAATTTTAGGCCTACCGATTTTCGCTCAAACTCACTATTTTTCACCAACTTTTAATCATGATTTACTTCAATTAGTAACAAAAATAAATACCTAAATTATTATACTTTAGGGTCACTGAATCTGCTTTACGAAATTAGTACCGCACAAACATATTCACAGCAGATGGTAGTTGGCATTAGGAACTCCTGAAAACTTACTGTAGTTACTTCAGTGCATCGTGTTGAAACTTCTGCAACCTTTCTTGCGAATATTAGCAGACAAGTGCAAGAAGCATATAAAGTTAGCCTACCTGTCTTCTAAGTGACAACGTAAAACAAAACAAAACAGAAATATACCAAAAATCAATAGCGACACACCCACTAATGACGTAAAGTGTTTAGGTTCAAGGTCATTCCAGAGTGACACTACACTGTGGAGATGCGGCATGTACCGGGTACTCGAATATATAAAATGGTCGAAAATCCGAAATCGACACTCAGTAGCTAGAGACCACTAAGGCTAAAAAACCGTAACCCTGCAATTTTTTTCTAGTTTTCCGATAAATCTTTTAAAGTGATTTATTCACTCACGAGCTGCAATATAGAACAATTTAAGAATATAGCCTACCGCAAGCACACCAGCACGGCGTAAAATTATCTTACACCGTGCCGCAAGCTGGAAAATGTAAGCCGCCTAGACTTAAATCAAAAAAACATTAAACATTAATTACTACTACATTCAAGGTCATTGAATTCTGTGGCAATCGAGAGCCATTGTACGACTTCCTATTAGTAATTAATAGTAACCTAGGCCCTATCTCGCACCGTTATTGAGATACAGCGACTTATTGGCTAAAAATCGCAAATTTTTCCCACCCCTCTCATTTAGCGCCCTCGTTCGGGGTGACCCCCTTCGAATTTATGGAAAAGCTTTACGTAGGTTCCTGAAACTAGAGTCTTCCAGGCAGCCGAAGGTAAAGATTTTGTTATCCTAGCTTGCGCCGTTTTTGACTGATCCACCCGACGGTGGACGGTCGGACAGGCAGAATTGCGATGGTTAAGACGCACTGAAAGCAGTAGCTGCTTTCGCGCGTAAAAAATTTGTGCTATCTGTGTTAACCTGACACAGGTGAATGCGTTCCGTCAGACAGGCTGCCAGTTCTCAGCTAACTGACCCTGAAAGGATCTTCAGGGATGGAAGCTATAGGCTGAGTTGACCACATCGCAAATGCGTCAACGTGTGCAAAGTAGGCCTATAATCAAGCGCGAGATATCACACTCACTCTTGTCGCTAACGTGAAGCGCAGAGCAGCGTGCTGGCTGATGTCTCGTTGTCAAAACCACGGGCAGATAACAGACTGTTCCAAGGTTGTGTCGCTGCAGCTACTGCAAGTGACAAAGTGAGGTCGGCTATAGTCGCCGAGACTGGAGTGAAGGGTAGCTGACAACGCCCATGCTTCACGCAGGTGAACTCAGCTTTCCATCCCTTCAGGGCAGGTAAATCGAGTACTGTACTTTACCAGCCTTTCTAGCTGGGAAGCCTACGCACACTGTTCAGTATTTTCATCATCTTGTTGTCATCATCAATAAAATTTTATAGGCTGTTGACAATATACGTAGACTAAGCAGATAATACAAACAAGCTATGAACACTTACTGCTTAAATAGGCATTCAATAAATTCGCCTCATCACAGTATCGGTAATGACAGCATAAAATTACACTGTAGAAAGAACACCATGAAGTGCTAAATATCAAACGATTTAAGGACATCCGAACAGGCTACACGTATTCCTATAACTTGGCTGAGCAAATATAGGCCTACCTGCTGCAATTCTGTCTGACGTTATCCAATACGTCGGACAATAAACGGATTAAAATAATGTGAGCATGTGAACGACGTCGGCAGGTGGCAATAATACACCGATGACCGTAAAAGTGCCACTTTTTGTTAGAAAACTATTTTGGCACATAGCGATCAAATTAAGTCTTTTACTGCTGCATCCAATGACGAAATGTGGAAAAAGCTGAAATAAAATCAGACACCCAGCATTAAATAATTATGTCGCTATAATACCTTGCAAATGTAGGACATTGTTCAACTGTGCAGTGCGCAAACTGTCACCCCGTTCCGTAGTTGTCGCGAGTTTTAAATGTGACCTTCGTTTGGCCTTGAGCTTAAAAAGACGGCATGACCTTGAAAGCAAAAAATGTCATAATTATATGCATCATATTCTATCACACACTCAATTAACGTATCAACACTGTGATCGTACAAGCATTTTGTTAGAAGTGAGGTTCCAAAGATTTGCGAATCTGTACAGCGATCTGGACCCCCTTGATCTTCTAAACTTAATGACGTCATCTACACCAGCAGCCATCGTATGGTAAAATTCTGTCCACTGGTTTGAGAGATATCGTACAAACAACTTCTCGTGCCGAGTTTCCAAACGAATGCACGACACCAACATATACAATGCCTAGGGACCAACCGAATTCACGGGAAAAAATGCATGATTTCACGGCAGAATTTTTAAAATGTGTCAAATTTTACGGAAAATTCACGATAAGAGTTTCGGAAATTCATGGGGCACACAGACGTTATTTCAAGGTGTTGTGCTAATGCAAACGAAGAAATTTCAGAACAACGAATATTAACTACACTAAGTCAAGACTCAAGACAGTCAATGTCAACTACTTAGTGCTAAAGTGCGACACGTGGCAAACAGCAACATCCGCACAAGAGCTGCTGATAAGACTCTGGAATTGTCAAAATTAAACTAAAAGCGCTAAAATTTACGAAAAATCACGGATTTCACGGAAATCAGCGTTTTTCACGGAAGGAGGTCAATTTCACGGAAAATGTCACGGCCGTGAAATCGTGAATTAAGTTGGTCCCTAACAATGCTTGAATGCCTCCGACACAACAACGAGTAGCAAAGGCATAAAACACGCACAAAATGCATAGGCCTATAATACATACTAGCGCATTATATTTATATACATAACTTTTTACATTCAATGATGACAATGTTATCTTGTGGTTATATATAACAGACGATGAAGCTAAATTGTTACCCATCATTACTTTCACGCGGCCAGCCGAGCGACAAAAGGAAATCTGAGATGAAAAAAAACCTGCACAATTTCCAAAAAAATCAGTTATGCGGGTATTCACGACAAGTGATAAATTTTAGTGCAGTTGGTCAGAAATGTATGAAAGTTGTCAGAAACTTGAAACCTTTTTTATTTTGACACATTTTGCGACTAAAGCTGGAGCCACGTACAGAGGATTACAATTTTAGGGAAAAATTTCAGTTTCTTCACTCCACAGAGAGCGAAACTAAGACAGGTTGCCACCCATGTAGTCCAATGTACACCCAATACTCTGCCTAATGCTACTGATGTACGAGAAATAATTTGACTATCAACAAATCGAAATACTTTGATCATTCATTATCTGACAGACGGAACAACGGAATCAAAATTGCAAGTAATCAACCATGACTGAAAACTAGGCCTATGCCGGCGTTGTGGCGACATATTGTGCGCCCGTCCTCCTGAGCGGCCTGATCTTCGAATTTTTGAGCTGAAAATTCGCACAGTCCGACGGACAGACGGACTGACGCGCAACATCCGTAACGCGGCCTATTACGACGGCCGGAGGCCGCAACAATAAGAAGCAGTAGACTTCCGCTAAGAAAACCGGGCGTCAGCATTTTGTATGTCGTTGGAATCTGGATATTCGCCAACATCATCGAAACCCGTGTTATGGCATGAATAGAATTCTGCACAATAACATTAAATCATTGTTTAAAGTGTTACTGTTTTTGACACTGTATACATAGCCTACATACGCGTGTCTTTATGACAGACGTATTTTTCTGCAGGAAGTATCAGATTTCCACGACGACTCGACGAGGCAGGACTTCAGAAAGATACGTGGCCCGACCACAGAGAAACAGACGATTCACCACGCCTGTGAAGTTTCCTGGAAAAGACCGGAGAGATGACCCGGTCGGGAATCTAAGAGGAGCCCCTTGCTTAAATCCACGCTGTACATTCTCTCCCATCGATCGCTTCCCTCAGTCTTTTTCCTTCTCTCCGTTTCTATCCCAGTGCCTTGTCTCTAAATTCAGCTAAGGTTTCTGGGAAACTGCCTGGGGACTGGGGAGCGTTCTAAGCGATAACAAATACGACGTTTTTGACGACTGGTGGTATTTTGTGAAGGTGGCACAGGTCTTAAAATTAGATTCTTCCATAAACGGCTACAAAACTTTCACGTCCCTCGACGAAGCACTTGTGCTCTGGTTCAGATGGCGCAGACGTCGCTGCAACGAGGGATGTTGTGACTGGACTGTACGAGACACGCTCCAAAACGTGTCTCTTTGACGATAGCCACTAAGAATAGCTGCTGCTGCTGTTCAAAACAACGTCATTGTCGTCGGTTGGACTAAAGTCACTGTACTGTCGGTAGAATCCATCGCTAGGATACTGATACTGTCATAAAACACACAGACAAACAATACAACACAAGAAGCCCGGGGGCGTCTACTCTCTCCCCTCTCCTTTCCCTAAGTGCACCTTTGTAACAAATTCCCCCATCCCTCTTCACACTTTCCCCTCTCCCTCTTTCCTTATCCTTATATCTCTTTTTCCCCATTCCACCCCTTATCCGAAAAAACTTCCCAGAAATCTACCGGAAATCTAGGGCGCTGTAAGCTCATTCGGCGGAGTCTGGGGGCGAATGTCTAGCGGTCTAGCCGCTGTCGATCGTTGTGCTACATTTTGGACCTGAAAAAAGCGCCAGAAAGAAAAAAAAGCAATAATAAGCTTATAGGTCCAAAAGTATGCTCAAAAATCTCTATCAACAGACTAAACACATGAAAGGTGCTTACCGCTGGAGGTGATATCACGTCATGTTGGGGCTCGCGATGCAGCCGTGTGTAACTATACAACATGCGAACAGCAATATTACATTATGCAGTGACACATTAGGCTTATTATTACACTCATTAAATATAAAAAAAACTTACCAGTTTACATTACGGTGTAAGGGCGACCAAGTCACACATCCAAAACCACAGAAATCATTTTACTAGGACACAGAGTGATAGAACGACGAACTGGCTGCCCTTACAAACCATGTGACGTGACCCCATTTAACGTTTTCCACCCCGCATTAGCCTGTTCGTAAGCCAATGGAGGAGAGTTGCCTGAATTGAAACGGTTCCTTGATTGGAACACTTTACTTATTCGAAATCACGATATACGTATCACGAATTCGAATTTGTAATATGTACATATTACGAATTCAATTAGGAACGCCGTTTTACTATTTAATGCAAAATTCATGATATGTACATACATATCATGAATTCTGCATTAAATAGTAAAACGGCGTTCCTAATTGAATTCGTGATATGTACATATCATGAATTCTGGATTAAATAGTAAAACGGCGCCCTTACAACAGTGTTACGCACTACCGTGCTACATTGTGACTAGGTCTACTACTACTACTACTACTACTACATGCTGCAAAATCCAAAGCGAGGCTCACCATGTACTTGAAGGTCTTGAAGGTCATGCAAGCTACAAAACATGCGAGTATTATCAACAGAAATACACACACACACGCAGGCAGAACGACTTCACAACTATAACGTGCATGCAAGAATTACTGAAATGATTTACTGACAATAAATTCATGCATAGAGTAAAATGCAGGCAACGATTGCAAACTGCCCGGTTATCTCAGACAGAGACTTCCACTTTCCACTGTAGTGTTTTTTCACTGGAACTTCCACGATATGAACGAATATTGAACGAGTGACCAATTATTTTAGTATGACACGAAATCGCTGAATGGTGCTGCACTGCTTCCTTCTGATGAATCATAAGCAGGCAATGCAAGTTTTGGTTGGACAGCTCAACCCCAAATCTTTCCTTTCCTTTGGAGGCCAGGAACCCCCATCTAACACAATGTGTCACTGGAACCCGTAAGTGTATCTGGCAAACGGCATATAAATCCGTCGAACGGTTCAAGCAGAATGCACGAATGTGTCAGACGACACAGCGAGACAGACCACGCAACGTAGAAATGGATAGCAGTAGGCGAAACAGATTCTTAAACAAAAGTGGGACGAAGAAAAAAACTCTAAATCTAACTAACTAACTAACCAACTAACTGTTTAGTGCCATAGCTATTACAAATAATTATGAAAATTAATCGTCTCATCGTCCTCATTATTACTGTCTCAATCGTCGTCATTTTCATCATTTCAATTCGCCAAATCAGATGCAAATAACAACATAGTGAAGCAGTATGCGGCTAGAACAAACCAGGCAGAAAATGCAATTAAAGTTGCCTTAATCCAGAACTTCTGTTGATAATGCCGCACGCTAGCAGCAACGAAAGCTGAAACGACCAAAAATGACGTTCAAGTATTGCTGGTTGCGTTATAGGCCAGCATGATAGCGAAAAAAGTGAAAAATTAAATGCATGCTTTAGCTAAATCGATCAATTAGACAGTTTCGGAAACGATTAGCCTTCACCATTGCAGTTTAGGGTCTCCGTCTTGAACACTGTGTTCGAGTGTTCAACGAGACTACGTTTCACTCCAGTGATCGAAGATAATCATTTTTGAAACTGCTTTCGACTGCTCAATATAATTATCTGAAGCGCTTAAGTGTAATGACGTTCAAACTTTTCTACGTGCCACTCTGTATGTCAGCGCACTATTCTACCTGCTGAGACGCCCAGCAGCAGCTGTGCTGTCATCCGGCGGCTCAAAGACCGAATCATTATTAGTCAGTGAAATCGACTCAACGTGCTGGCACTGCCGCTGTTTAGCCCTGAACACGCACCAGCAATCAGCCAATTAGCGACGTCGTGCGTTAAAAAAGTTGCATTTTTCCAACATACGGTGCAAATTAATTTCCGATAAAGCAGATTATGGGTGCTCGAAATTCCAATTTTACCGCTAAATTGTGTTTTTCAGTTTCAAATTTCGCACTTTTGGACGAAAATTTTCCGTCACGAAGAAGATTCTCCGACAATTTTTCAACAGCCAAAAGTTTAGGCCTCCGCCTGCCACGACACCACACTGCAGCTAACAACCAACATCTCAGCAACACAGCAACTACCGCCACCGTCACCACAGCCAAGCCAGCAACACCAACGCAACTTCATGCTGTCTGTCAGAACCTTGAGTAATTTCATCGACTTCTGCAACTGGCGCACGTCCGGCAACCGGTTGCCTTTCAGCAGACCGGAAACGATTCGACTGTTTGCAAAGTTCCTGAGCGCCGTGCGTTTAGTAGCGGACGCGGCGCCATGCGCTGCGGAACCTCTGAAATTTCCACACCACAACATTGCAAGAAATACAGCAAGCCAACTGCATTTAACGTTTACTGGTGGTCCGTGAAAAATAGTCCCGTTTTTATTGACTGAGAAGTCTATTTTTAGAATAGAAGTAACTCGGTAAAGTGCGGCCGATTAAGCTAACGCGGCTGGTTTTTAGGTGCACTATAAAAGTTTCCTTCCTTCCTTACTTACTGTCTTACTTACTTAGAAATTGACTGACTGACTAATTGAGTGTAATACTGAATAGTATGAAACTACACTGTGTCTCAGAAAAAAGTCAAAATTGTTTTTGTCATAACTTTGTAAATTTCAACTAACTTTGATAATTTGTGGCACAAAACGATATAATTATGTAAGATGTACTCATTTTCCACCTCACCTAATTTCTGCCAATGCACTACCTTGTAAAACATAGATGCTTCAAATTGTTGCATAACGCTGAGTTGTTGTCTTACGTAAACGTTGTAATAACTTAATTCAGCACAAAAACACTTAAATGTGAATTATTTAGCAGAATTATAAACTTATATAACCACTCACTTGGTAAATTATCAGAATATATGCTCAAAGTGTGTCCTGCATACAAAGATACAATGGCTTAGATGCAAGGCCACTGGATGATGGCGGAATCAATAATCAACTGATCAAACGGCATTTACTCATTGATTAGACGTATTTTAAGCTCATCTGTCAGCTATTTTGATACTTGCTATTTTTACCATAAAATATTTATTACCACAAAATTATTAAATCACGTGGCACCCTCTGTCAAATTGATGATGCAAATGTGAGCAATCTGATACAAATAACTACCGTGTAATGTAACAATCTGGAGCATCTGTGTTTCACACGGTAGTGCATTGACATAAATTGAGTGAGGTGAAAAATTAGTGCATCTTGCATAATTTTATTGTTTTGGCCATCTTTGTGCCCAAAATTATCAAAGTTGATGGAAATTTGACAAAGTTATGATAAAAACAATTTTGACTGTTTTTGAGACACGGTGTATATACTAAGCCAAATGTGCTGCACGACACGTACAAATTTTAATCAGTTTTAAAGAATGCAAAAACGTTACAAAATCTACAGTAACAAACCTGCTGACAACATTTCTAGCTGCGACGGTTGCGAGAACGACAAGAAAGCTGAAGAGCAAAGCGTCTGCTGCTAGCGCCAATGTCAGGAGGCTGATACCACACCTATACGCACAGACCACACGTACAACCCTATCTCTGTACCTTAGCCTTATGGCTAATTTACACCTACGACGCCGACGTGACTCAACTGAACAGCTGAGTTGAATTGTGTCGCGTAGGCGCCGTAGATGTGAATTGGCCATTAACCTATGCAAGATCAGTTCCACAGCGCGGTGGAATAAATGTGCTTAATCACTGTCTGCAGCGTATAAGTTCGTTCAACACTCAGCTCACTCTAGACCGTGGTTTATATAACAAATCACTTGTTATAGCGCCGTTGTACTGTCCGTCCGTCCGTCCGACTGTCTGTCTGTGTATACATTGCATTACGTTCAGACTCCCTGTGTGTATGCATGCTTGTGTTCATCATAGGTTTTTGTATTTTGCAGCCTATCCCCAAACTGAAAACTAGCATTTGTGAGCGGGGGATCCCAGAGGGTCTCCGGATCCCTATCCACTTACCCTTATTACTGGTAACGAGCTGTAGGACTCCAATGAAACGTCTACAGACTCCAAATGCTAATATAACTTTAACGCAAACATATATCCCGTTTGCACGACTTAGCGTGCGAGTTTTGATCTAGCTCGTTAGGACGCGTGCAAGTGAGTCCAATATCTCAGCTGCAACCAGATACGGCTAGTTGCTGCCGGCTCCTATTAACCCCTTACGCATCGACATTGGTCCTTATTTCTATACCTACACATTCATGAAAGAAGAAACTGGTCGGCTCAAAGCAGACATGGCAGTACTCACAGTGCGTTGTGACAGAGTGCATTGACAGCAGTGACGTAGTCCTGATAGAGCCTGCTGCATTCGACATTCGACATCACGTGAACCAACAGCTCGACAGTCGAGTTGAGTTCTTGCTCTACTGAGTACGCCATCGTGTAGATCTACAGCATACGTGGCAAATCCACGCTACCACTGTTTCTGCAGTTGCCGCTACTACAATAGACAGGGTTCCATAGTTTTATTCAGTTCCGGTGTGCTTCAGGCATCTTTAAGGCGCGTACAGAGCGACGCAACTCAACTGAACTGAACTGACACGGTTTTGACGAACTAACCAATAAACGAGCACGGCGAGCCCATTGGTCTTTGGTTGACGCATACGTGAGCGTGGTCACGTAGTCACCGACGCCGTTAGACGGTGCCTACTGTAATGCATTACTGCTTGCCCATTGGTCAGTTCGTCATGTCAGCATGTCAGTTCAGTTACGTCGCTCTGTACGCGCCTTTATACGACACATCTTTATCAGTAGTAACAGATTCACTTTTTCGTAAGAAGTTATCATAAACATGAACTAGACCGAAAGTAATTTGGCAAAAGGCGAAACATTCCTCACTTTTATTTGAGGTGAAAGATCCAATCTGATCCAATGTATTACTGGACCCCATCACCCCCATCACCCCATAAGTGTACTTGCCAAATAGCATCAACGCTGCGTCTCTCTGCATCTCAGAGTTATTTTTAAATGTTTTTTTGAAACATTGTAAATTGGCAGACACAGAGATGAGAGGCAAACAGATTTACTTGCGAGCGATTCAGCCTAAATGGGGCTAACAAAAAACATTAATAATAGGACCTGAGTAAAAGCTTAAACTAGACCAAATAGGAAAATCTTTTGTGCTTCTTTGTATAACCTGACATTGATACAAACCTAACAAGAAATCTGAGCTAATGCTCATGAAACGGGCGAGCGCCAATAACAGTTCCTGTTCGCAGGTAATCTTAGTCTATCTCTATCCACTTCGTTGCAATTTACTCTTTCGCAGCCAAACATCGAAAAAAATCACTTAAAACCCCCTATTTTGGAGATCCAAGGTCATTCAAGGTTATCAATGTTGATACCAGTGAAAAGCACGCCACTAGTGCTTGTTATAATAAGCAGCACATCTGTGCCTATCCGCAATCGTTTTCAGGCTAGACAAGCCAAGAGCGGAAAAATAACTACTTTTAGGGGAGTATCCTCTTTGACAACCGCGTGCACAAGCCTTTTTGAACGGAGGTGGTCGGGACTTGGCCTGCTAAAATTTAAATTCAATGGCCAAAAACTTTATGCAGTTGTCTTAATCTATCTTCTTCTTCGGAGTATGGTCAAACTTCAACAAGTTGAAGACTCCTGACCAGTAGTGGTTGTGGACATGCCGGTAGTGCTGAGTGCATAACGAACTCTTTAGCCTTTTCAGTGCAATTTGCTCTTGAAATGTGTGTCGCAGCCCGAAATCGCAAAAAATTCACTAGAACCCCTTATTTTGGGGGTTCAAGGTCATTTAAGGTCATCGATGTTAACATTCCTAAAAAGCTCGTCGCCAATCGCCAGTGCTTGTTATGATAAGCAGCATGTCTGTGCCTATCTGCAACCATTTTCACGCTAGACGAGCCAATAGCGGCAAAATAACGTTTTACGGGGTGCCCCTTTTTCACCCCTTTGTTTGTAGGGATTCCCCTCACCCAGCGGCATAAAATATTGTCACGAAATCTTAGCGACTCTAAGCAATCATATGGTGAAAACGTAAACTCTCCATCTCACCTGGGCTTGAATCGGTACCGGGTCGTGACAGATGGACAAACGGAAAAACGGACAGCCTGACGGACAGAATTACCATAGCTAATATGCGCTATAGCTATGCTAGCTCTCGGGCGTAAAAAACAAAAAAAACTAACGTTTTCGCTGGCTAAACACATGTAGAAATTGAGTTAAAAATATACAAAAAAATTTGAGCTAATGCTCACGAGACGCGCGAAAGCTTATAACAGTTCCCGTTCGCAAACTGTCAGTCTATCTCCAGCCATTTCGTCGATTCTTAAAGTGTGCGCTGCAGCAGAAAATTGCAAAAATAAAAAAAAATCAATTTTCGAAGTTTAGGGTCTTTCAAAATCATCCATTTTGATACGACTGAAAAGCTCGTCACTGCGCTTGTTGTGATAGGCAGCATGCCCATGCCTATCTGGGTACGGCGACAGTGTTCATCGCGGCGACAGTTATGGGGTGTTTACACGATCCAGCAAACATCCAGCAAACTTCCAGCTCCATTATAACATATGGGAGCAAACGTCCAGCAATTCACGTGTATTTTGAATACATTTGCTGGAAGTTTGCTGGATCGTGTAAACACCCTATAAACCGCAGCGATAGTTAACCGCGCGACAGTTAATCGGGCGTATGGATTGGATGACAAAACACAATGACAGAATATTTTGACATTGAAAAACGATTATTCCCAGCAAACTCTAACACAAAATTACTTTACAAGTACGCGATGGAACGAAAATAAACCAGTACTTCGGCGCGACCATACGCTGCGACGGCTCGGGTCACACGGTCGTTCAGTGCCCGATACCTTTTCTCCGACGGATGACTTGCTCCCGCTGTGCCCTGAAGAAACAGACCTTTCTGGCGCTGAACGTCGCGCTGAATCCCGCTCATGAAAGTCCATACGGTCGAGTGGTGACACTAGAACAGTGCCTGTAGCCCGTGGTGCCACCCCTCGATGCAGTTGGTGCTGCTAGCGATGCCGTCGGACCCCGCAGCGTGCTGAACTGACATGGTTTAGTTTTTGACGAACTGACTTTATTATAGTGCTTCAATGATAATCTAGGGTGCGCTGCCAGTCGACCAGAAGTGAGGTTAATTACGGTTAATTACGGTGCTGGACGCGTGGTCGACTGCTCGATCGATGAAGTGTCGCGCGATGAAATTGCACGCCTATAACTGTCGCTGCGTTCAACTGTCGCCGAGATGAACTGTAGTCGGATGAACTGAAGACTTTTACGCGGGTGCTCTTTGATGCCATCGTGCGCAGGTTTCCTTGAACCTAGAAAATCGAGACTTGAACCGTCGAAATCTACGTTCAATGCTGAAAATTTTATATGCAGCTTCTCCATGTCTATCAGAATTGATTTTGGCGCAATTCGCTCTTAAAATGTGTCTCGCAGCCTGAAATCGCCAAAAAATCCATAAAAACCCCTATTTTAGCGTTCAGGGTCATCCAAGGTCATTGAATTCGGAAGCAATCGAAAGCCAGTGTACGACTTCCTACACGGTGTTTCATAAAAAAGACCCCTTTTTGTTTTTTTCATAATTCACTCAAACGATGATCAATTTATATGAGACTTTTATCAGTTGTAGCTGAAGAAATACTAATTCGAAATATTTGAACAAAATATGGCATTTGACTAAATATTCTTTGCTAGTCGTGATCAAACGCTGGCGTCATAATGTGTCACAGATACAAACTTGCTAGTCTCAACTGCTGTCAGTTGCTACCCTGCTTCGATGGTGAACTTAATCTGGTTCGCTAATGAAAAACGCTTATCGTGTCAGCACTGAGCAACACGGAAACATGAAATCGGGCGTCTTGTGATCTAAAAACACAACATTTTGCAAGCTCGGTGTGACAGTGCTCAAACATGTCTTGCTCGAACATGTGAAAGACCAATTATCCCCAGAGACATGTAAATTCGATCACTTTGCATGTTTTTGTGGTTATAACTGTAAAACTTCAAATATTTGACACAGGCGAACCAGATTTTTCACCATTGAAGCAAAATAGCAACTGGCAGCACCAATTGGGATTAGCCTGTTTGTACCCGTAACACATTATAATGTCGGCGTTACATCATGACTAGCAAGGAATATTTAATCAACTGCCATGTTTTGTTGAAACATTCCAAATTAGTATTTATTCAGCTACAAATGGCAAAAATTTCATGCAAATAATCAAATTGCTCATCATTTGAGTGAATTATAAAAAAACAAAAAGGAGTCTTTTTATGAAACACCGTGTATTAGTGATTAATAGTAACCTAGGCCCTATCTCGCACCGTTATTGAGATACAGCAACTTACTGGCTAAAAATCGCAAATTTTTCCTACCCCCTCTCATTTATCGCCCTCGGTCGGGTGAACCCCTTCGAATTTATGGAAATGCTTTATGGTTACTGAAACCAGAGTCTTCCAGCAGGCAGCCGAAAGTAAAGATTTTGTGATCCTAGCTTGCACCGTTTTTGACTGATCCACCCGTGTGACGGCAGACAGACGGACAGACAAAATTGCCACGGCTAAGACGCGCCAAAGCAGTAGCTGTTTTCGCGCGTAAAAACACTAACAGGCTAACAGTACATTTACAAAAAGATAGCTTGTATGTAGGTCTCACGTAATTTGTCAATTGCTACCCTGCTCACGTAAATGTAATACTTAATAAAAGAAGAAAATGTTTAGATGGAAGTATAAAACCAACCGCAGGCTCTACTCGATGTCTTGCTACAAGCATTACAAGCTGATGAGACTGTTTCTTGGCTGAATTCAAGTTCTCCAAACCATCTTTTAATGACTAGAAACACACACGCACACAGTAGGCTATTTGCTTTTTTGTCTTGTGACGCATATTACTTCATTTAAAGTATGCAAGCTCATAACGCTTCACTGATTTTTAGCCGTAAGTTCCGTAACGGTCGAGCTTATGGTATGGTTGTCGTCTGTCTGTCTGTCGGTTCGTCGTTGTCTGTCACGGATGTAGCCTGGACCTCAGGGTCACCAGTTCGACACGCTACCGCTACACCACAAAGCCACCCTTGCACTAGATCGCCGAAATTTTGCAAGTCCGAGTTTAAGGCAAATGGCTAATTATTCGTGTAAAAAGTATTCTTTTACAACCTAACGCTTAGCCACAATACATCCGTTATGAACGACGGACAGACGACGGACGACAACTGTACCAATAGCTCGACCGTTACTTAAATACGGTCGGCTAAAAAGTAGACAAGACTGTTGTCTACAGACTAAGCATCTGAAAATTAAGCATGACATAAATACCTCAACAACGGGGTTAGGAATCAGTGTGTGATCACAAGTAATGTAGTAGCGCAGAATTTCTGTTCAACAAAAACATTTCAAACATTATATCATCAACACCGTGTCTCAGAAAAAAAAATCAAAATTGTTTTTGTCATAAGTTTGTCAAATTTTTACTAACTTTAATAATTTTTGGCATGTTGATGGCTGAAACGACGAAATTATGTAAGGTGCACTCATGTTCCACCTCACCTAATTTATGTCAATGCACTATCATGCGAAACATAGATGCTCCAAATTGTTGCATGATGCTGAGTTTTTGTTTCAAGTAAATGCTGTAACAAGTTAATTAGGCACAAAATACACTAAAATGTGAATTATTTAACAGAATTATAAATTTGTATAACAACTCGCTTGCAAATTAGAATTTATGCCAAAGTGTGCTCCGTATATAAAAACGATGCAACGCCAATAGCTGATACCAGAATCAACGATCGACTGATCAAATGCATTCACTTATCGATTGGACGTGTTTTAAGCTCATCAGCCAGCTATAATTAAACCACATCGCACTTTCTGTCGAATTGGTGATGCAAAGGTGAGCCATCTGATGCAAATAATCGCCGCATTATGTAACAATTTCAAGTATCTGTGTTTCACATGGTAGTGCGTTGACATAAATTAGATGAGGTGGTAAATGAGTGCACCGTACATAATAATATTGTCTTGGCCATTTTCACGCCAAAAATTATCTAAGTTAGTGAAAATTTGACAAAGTTATGCCAAAAACAATTTTGACTGTTTTTTGAGACACGGTGTATAACTTGCCTCAATAAAAACAGTTAACAATGGCGCCATTACTTTTTACTATTAATATTAGTGCTTTTCGTATAAACACGAACAGTATAAACAGTAACAACAACAACAACAGCATGTTTAAGTTACTGCTAACAACAAAATGCCTGTAACACAGCACTAACGCTATATGAAAGCAACGAAGATGAAAATGCTTCAGATCCAGAAACTAGTTCACATTCAGCATTGCTAGTTTATGAACAACGTTTTCAAGGATGCAACGAAAACTTCAATATGCTAGATAAAAGTTATCGAACCTTTATGTGAGAATGCCATTCTATACATTGCTGCGTCGGGCTGAACACAAAAATCGCCAATGACCTGAATGCACACAGCCACAACAACCGCGTGATATGCATCATCAGAATAGGGTGTTTACACGATCCAGCAAACGTCCAGCATTAGCACATGTATTTTGAATACATTTGCTGAAAGTTTGCTGGACGTTTGCTGGATCGTGTAAACACCCCATAAGTATTCTACAAGACAAATGATGCACACTCAAGCCTACCATACGAGTCAAACAGATAAATTACTAAACTTTTGTCAACATAATCAATTAGTACCTGAATCAGCAAGCTCGAATGACCTTTAATGGTTATTATGCAAAGTAATCCACAGAATAACAAAAAGCCCAGCTGTCGCTAGGGTGGGGCCGACCGCATTGGTTGTCACTGACCTTGAAGGTCATCCAAAATCGATGATTTTCATTTCATCCGAAAGGGCGTATGCCACTTCCTATTAGTGATTAATAGTAATGTAGGCCGTATCTCTCACCATTTCTGGGACATGGCCAGTTTTCCGTTGAAAAACGCACATTTTGCTCAACCCCAAATTTAAAAATGTTCCCCTTGGAGTAGATGACTAAAATTATGCATGCCCGAGTTTAACGCCCACAGCTAATTATACGTGTAAAAAGTTTCCCCCTACGCCCTACCAGTTAGCCACAGTACATCCGTTAGAGACGAACAGATGGACAGACAGAAATGTAGCCAAGAAGCAGCCGTGGGCTACATTTTCCTACCCTTCCCTTTCCTTTTCCTCCCTCCCTTACCTTGGAAGTAGGACCCCTTAAATCAAGTTAAGAATCTGTGAGCTCAATGCGGGGCAGGTGACTTGACAGGCCTGTTTCTGTGCATTTTGAGACCATTGTGTAAAAAATGACAGTGACATTGTGCGGTTTCCTTGCGACAGCACGGATCTCTTGTCTTTTCATGAGGTGTGCTGAGGGAGGGGCTAAAAGTATGTATATAAACAGATTACAAAGTGCTGTGATTTATCAGCTGTGAACAGTTGAATTCAGTGAACGTACCAAGCCGGTACCGAAGTGTGTTCCGGCAAATATCCAGCAGACGACGAGACTAAGTGTGCCGGCCACGCAGAACCTATAACGACAGCACTGCAGCCGATAGAGACAGAAACAAACACAATCTTCACTGAAAAAACACAACAATGACATCACAGCAAACCACCAACACACTGAAACATGATGATGCAGCACCGCCGATAATTGTCGCTCAAACACAGACACTTTTACTCTTTTATTAGGTGAAAAGGCTCTCGCAGCGTAAACGATTCCACCTATTCCCACATATTTTCCGTAGTGTGGTCTGTCCGTCTGTTGTCTGTCATGTTCGTGAAATCTGCATAAGATGTTCGACGGATTTGGAGGCCATTTGGCAGATACACTTACGGGCTCTAATAACACATTATCTCATATGGGGGTTCTTCACCCCCGTGAAAAAGTCAGATTTGGGCTTGAACCCCCAAACAAAACATGTAATTGATTCCGACTTACAAAAATATTATTTGCGATTCACCAGGTTGCAGCATCGACCAAGATACTTTGGCCCTTGTTATATAAGTGGTGACATGTAGTGCAGTGGTCAACGCCTTGGTTACGATCATCAACGAAACACCAGGCACAGTGCTTAGCTAGTCAATGTGACAAAAAATTTGAGCTAATGCTCACAAGACGCACGATAGCCTATAGCAGTTCCGGTTCAGTAGTTTAGCTCAAAATTGGGCTGTTCACGCTAAGTTAATATACAAATATCAAATTCTCTATCTGGATCGCATAACGATAGTAACGTGGCGCCACCTTGTGAATGATATAGACTTGTGTTGCAGCCCGAAATCGCCAAAAAATCCATAAAACCACCTATCTTGGCGTTCAAGGTCATTCAAGGTCATTAAATTCGGCGCCAATCGAGAGCCAGTGAACGACTTCTTATTAGTGATTAATAGTAACCTAGGCCCTATCTCGCACCGTTACTGAGATACAGTGACTTACCGACCAAAAATCGCAAATTTTGCCTACCCCCTCTCATTTAGCGCCCTCGTTCGAGGTGACCCCCTTCGAATTTATGGAAAAACTTTATGGTTCCTAAAACTTGAGTCTTCCAGACGTTTTTGACTGATCCACCCGTGTGACAGACAGACAGACAGACAGAATTGCGATAGCTAAGACCTGCTGAAAGCAGTATGCTTTCGCGCGTAAAAATGAACTTTCAGTTAACGTTTACAATAAGTAATAAAGCTGTCACCGTCATTAGTTAGGTCGACGGCCGCTCAAAATGTTGGCACTGGGCTAACATAGTTTGTAGTATGAAGACGATTCGTGATGAAAACAACGTCAGCCATAAAGTGCACATCGAACTATAGAATTATGTTTTTTTATAAAAACATCTTATTTATTTCATTTAATTATCCACATCACATTATGTACAGATATCAACACGGTCTTCATTGTATTATGCGAGTGTAATGAAGCATAATACACTGTAAACTGTGTTGACACGTAGGCTACTCATTTCATGAACGCACGTGTGTGAAACGGGAGACGCTATCGTTAAGCTTGAATAAAATAAGATTAGAGCATTTATAATACTTTATAATACTTCAGACTTCAGACACTATAGTGACTGATAGGAGAACTAAGAACTAAGTAGATCATAAAATAAAAATATAAAACAGATATGAATCCAAAGCAAAAGATGCTGAACGTACAGCATTAGCATGCATTTGGACAGCCTTGCGACGGCAATGAACAGCCAAAGACATAGAGCCAGGAACACGGTCAGACCAATCGCCATTGACATCCACCTGCAAGCAACACCTTCACAGTCACCATAGTCACAATACACAATCATTACGCGCGAAAGCAGCTACTGCTTTCAGCGCGTCTTAGCCATTGCAATTCTGTCTGTCTGTCTGTCCGTCTATCACACGGGTGAATCAGTCAAAAACGTTGCAAGCTAGAATTACCAAATTTTCACCGTTGACTGCCTGGAAGACTCTAGTTTCAGGAACCGTAAAGCTTTTCCATAAATTCGAAAGGCGTCACCCCGAACGAAGGCGCTAAATGAGAGGGGGTAGGCAAAATTTGCGATTTTTGGCCAATAAGTCGCTGTATCTCAGTAACTGTGCGAGATAGGGCCTAGGTTACTATTAATCACTAATGGGAAGTCGTACACTGGCTCTCGATTGGCGCCAAATTTAATAACCTTAGAAAGTTCTCGAAATAGCGGCCATAAAAACAGTTTAACGTACAAGTTACAACAGCCAATTGAGATTGAGATTCAACGGCAAAACACAAATTTCAGAATAAAAAGTTTTTATGGATCTTGAAACTCGAGTCTTTCACGAAGTCTACTGTAAAGATTTCGTGATCCTAGCTTGCACCGTTCTGAACTTCTGATAGGGCAGCAGGGTGTGACAGACAGACGACAGCTAAGACGCGCTTAGCGATATACCCGCTGTCGCGGCTGAAAAGAAGCACAAAGCTACAAACCGATAGTATGATATCTGTTGAGCTGTTTGACTGTGTTGGGTCCATGCTATGAAGTCAACGCCGCCAGCCTTGAGTCGGTCGACACTGGCGCTCGCTTGTAACACTCGCAAGATCTGCGACGCTATCACGTCAAGCGTGTCCGGAACCGGACTGTCTGTCGCAAAGTACCTTCTCAGAGTACTGAGCTCCACCAGCAGCGTAGCGTTCAGCTTAGCACTCAGCAGCTGGTTCTAAGACACAAACAATTACAAGCTTTCTGCAAACAACTGACCGTATTCTGGTACGTATACGACAGCAGCACCTAAGTTAGGTTTATTGTTTGTTTTACTTTCTGTCTGTCTCTGTTTCAGTCTACACTGCTTTTGTGTGAATAAAGATTATCAAATGATATCACTCGATCGATCGATCAATAACTTCCTACAGAAATGATCCATGGTTTGCAAGCTAAAATCTAAGATAACAAGTAGTTTGAGCAAAGCTCATGAGACGCGCGACAGCCTTAGCAGTTCCTATTCGCAGGTTGTCTTCATCTATCTCTATCCACTTCGACGCAATTCACTCTCTTTGATAAGATACTAGAAAAACTTATGTACAAAAAATTGAGTAATTTTCTTAGCAAGAACAATATTCTGTATGACTACCAGTTTGGTTTTCGAAAAAACCATTCAACTGTATTGGCACTTATTGAGCTTACAGACGCAATATACAGTCACCTAGATAATGGTAATTATGCACTTGTAATGTACTTTGATCTTCAAAAAGCTTTCGACACAGTAGACCACAAAATTCTCCTCTCTAAACTTTTTAATTATGGTGTTCGCGGTGTTGTTTACAACTGATTTGCAAACTATTTAACTGACAGGCAGCAGTATGTATGTTTTGATAGAGTAGTATCGTCTCTCAATTGTGTTACATGTGGTGTGCCACAAGGCTCAGTGTTAGGACCTCTGTTGTTTTTAATTTTCATTAATGACAT